>Ga0256407_10001271_pt1 | contig 54582 bp, 47 predicted proteins | sample RumenRJG_04DNA_FD_193489 | JGI IMG/M metagenome (GOLD analysis project Ga0256407, IMG submission 193489) | Bovine rumen microbial communities from Lethbridge, Alberta, Canada - RJG_04 | ecosystem: Host-associated > Mammals > Digestive system > Stomach > Rumen | place: Canada: Alberta... | reverse complement strand
AAGGTGGCCGCCACACGCCGTTCATGAACGGCTACCGTCCTCAGTTCTACTTCCGCACCACCGACGTGACTGGCACGATCCAGCTTCCGGAAGGCGTGGAAATGGTGACTCCGGGCGACACCGTGACCATCCACGTGAACCTCATCGCCCCGATCGCCATGGAAAAGCAGCTCCGCTTCGCTATCCGTGAAGGTGGCCGCACGGTCGGTGCCGGTTCCGTAACCGAAATCATCAAGTAATCAGGATTAAAAATGCCTAGAGAACTCATCACGCTCGAATGCACCGAATGCAATCAGCGCAACTATGACTGCGACAAGAACAAGCGTCTTCATCCTTCCCGCGTGGAATATAAGAAGTTCTGCCCGTTCTGCCGCAAGCATACTGTTCACAAGGAAACAAAGTAAGGATTCTGAATAGGTCGGTAGCTCAATTGGTAGAGTCACGGTCTCCAAAACCGTTGGTTGGGGGTTCGAGTCCCTCCCGACCTGCTCAAATTCCGGAGTCATCATGCGTAAGATTCAGCAATATGTAAAGGAGTCCATCCAGGAACTCAAGAAGGTCACATGGCCCACCTGGGAGGAACTCAAGGGATCTACCCTGGTCGTGATGCTTTTCAGTGTCATCATGGGTCTGTATATTGCCGGTCTTGATGTGGCCTTCTCCATGGTCATCGACAAGATTATGGGTAGGGGTTAATGCTATGAAGCGTTGGTACGCCATCCATACCTTCTCGGGCCAAGAGAACAACATCAAGAAGCATATCGAGCAGATGATTGAGCGCGAAGGCGTTCAAGACAAGTTTGGTCAGATTATCGTCCCGACCCGCGAAGTTGTCAGCAACGTTCGCGGGCGTCGTCGTACATCGACCCAACTCCTGTTTCCTGCTTACATCGTAATTGAAATGGAGCTGGACGAGCTCACCCAGCACCTGGTGTCGACCATCAATGGCGTCACCCATTTCGCCGGAATGACACGCGCTTCTCGTGTTCCTATTCCGCTTCAACAGAGCGAGGTCGATCGCCTTCTTGGAGTTGATCCTGATAATTCCATGGATGGCGAGATCCAAATCCCGTACGAAATTGGCGAAAATGTCCGCATCAAGGAAGGTCCCTTCAAGGACTTTGTGGGCGTCGTAGACGAAATCATGGAAGACAAGACCAAGATCAAGGTCATGGTGACTGTTTTCGGTCGTTCTACGCCGGTCGAACTCGCCTTCAATCAGGTTGAAGCCGCCGACGCCTAATAAATAGTACGGTTTTTGCAACGGAGATAACACAGTGGCAAAGAAAATCACAGGTTATATTAAGCTCCAGATTCCCGCAGGCGCAGCCAACCCGGCTCCCCCGGTGGGTCCCGCCCTTGGTCAGAAGGGTGTGAACATCATGGAGTTCTGTAAGCAGTTCAACGCTAAGACCCAGAACGACAAGGGCATGATTATCCCGGTCGTCATCACGGTTTACGCTGACAAGAGCTTTACCTTCATCACGAAGGTTTCGCCGGTTCCGGCCCTCATCAAGAAGGCCGCCGGTATCGAGAGTGGTTCTGGTGAACCCAACCGTAAGAAGGTTGGCAAGATCACCAAGGCCCAGGTCCAGGAAATCGCCCAAAAGAAGATGCCGGATCTAAACACAATCGACCTCGAATCCGCTATGCGCATGGTTGCGGGCACTGCTCGTTCCATGGGTGTTGAAGTGGTTGACTGAGGCAGGTAATTCACCGTTACGTATCTGACAGGAAAATTTCATGTTCAGAGGAAAAAAATACAAGAAGATTGCCGAGAGCATCGATCGTAACAAAGCTTACGATCTGAAGGAGGCAATCGAAATACTCAAAAAGTCCGAATTGAAGTTCGACCAGACGGTCGAAGTACACTTCAATCTCGGTGTGGACCCAAAACATTCCGACCAAGTGGTTCGTGGCACTGTCGTGCTTCCGCATGGTACCGGTCGTAAGGTCCGCGTTCTCGTGTTCTGCAAGGACAATAATATTGAAATTGCACAGAACGCAGGCGCTGACTACGCGGGTGGTGCTGACTTGGTTCAGAAGATTCAGGAAGGCTGGCTGGACTTTGATGCCGTCGTTGCTACTCCCGACATGATGCCGGTGATTAGTAAGGTCGCTCGCGTCCTCGGCCCCCGTGGCATGATGCCGAGTCCCAAGGCCGGTACGGTGACCGTTAACGTCGCCCAGACCGTCAAGGAACTCAAGGCCGGTAAGATCTCTTACCGCGTCGACAAGGGCTCCAATGTCCACGCTCCTGTTGGCAAGCTCTCCTTCACTGCCGACCAGCTGGCTGAAAACGCCAAGGCTGTGATCGACTCTGTCGTGAAGAACAAGCCGCAATCTTCTAAGGGCACCTACATCAAGAGCCTCACCTTGACGGCTACGATGGCCCCGGGCATCAAACTTGATATGGCACTGACACGATAGGAGAAACCATGAAAGCTGTAGTTAAAAAACAACAGACCGTGGACGCCCTCGTTGAATCCTTCAAGGATGCCACCGCCGTCTACCTGCTCAATTACCAGGGCATCACTGTCGAAAAGGACAATGCCCTCCGCAAGGCTCTCGCTTCCAAGGGTGTCAAGTACCACGCAGTGAAGAATACTCTTCTCAAGCGTGTGCTCGCCGCGCTCAAGGTGGAAGGCCTCGACGAAATGCTGACCGGAGCAACCTCCGTCATGGTCGGCTTCGCTGAAGACCCGCTCCTGCCGGCCCGCGAAATCGAAGCATTCCACAAAGCTAACCCTGATTTCTTGGTTGCCAAGAGCATCTACCTTGACGGTAAGCCGATGCCTGGCTCCGAAGTCGTGAATCTCGCCAAGATTCCGGATCGCAAGGGCATGATCGCTCAGATCGTCGCCATCGCTCTCGGACCTGGTGGCACGATTGCCGGTCAGATCAAGGCACTCCAGGAAAAGCTGGAAAAAGAATCGGGTTCCGAAGCAGCCCCTGCTGCCGCGGAAGCTTAACAACAAACCACAAACCAAAAATTTTAAACGGAATAATCGGAGAAACACATCATGGCAACTGATATCAAGGCACTGGGCGATCAAATCGTTGGTCTTACCCTTCTCGAAGCCAAGGCTTTGGCTGACTACCTCAAGGAAACCCACGGCATTGAAGCCGCTGGTGGCGTCGTAATGGCTGCCCCGGCTGCTGGCGCTGGCGCTGCTGCTGAAGAAAAGACTGAATTCGACGTCATCCTCGCCGAAGCCGCCGCCGCTGACAAGAAGATGGGCATCCTCAAGGAAATCCGCGCCATCACGGGTCTCGGCCTCGGTGAAGCTAAGAAGTTCGTCGAAACTGCCGGTAGCGTCATCAAGGAAGCTATGCCGAAGGCTGACGCTGAAGCTCTCAAGAAGAAACTCGAAGAACTCGGAGCAAAGGTTACCCTCAAGTAATGCTCTCAGTTCTTTGAACTGCTATTACCAATCGCCTGCACGGGAGTGCGGGCTTTTGGTGTTTTTTTCTAACTAGGCTCTTTCTCACCGGATGAGGTATTTCTAATGACTACGGAGCGAAAAAATTATTCCTCCAACAGGTTCCATCTGGAACTTCCGTACTTGATCGAAGTCCAGAAGGCTTCCTACGAGCAATTCCTTCAAAAGGACATTCCTCAAGAAAAGAGATTGAAGGTCGGCCTGGAACGCGTCTTCCAGGACATTTTCCCGATCACGGACCCCAACGGTCTGTTCTCACTGGAATACGAAAAGTACAGTTTCGGTATTCCGAAATACAGCATCCCCGAGTGCCGCGAACGCGGGCTGACTTACTCCATGGAGCTCTACGCCACTCTCGCACTCCGCGTGTTCGAGAAGGACGGTGAAGATACCCGCCTCAAGGAAGAAGTCAAGAACGACGTCCTTATTTGCGAGCTCCCGATCATGACCGAGAACGGCACGTTCATCGTGAACGGCGCCGAACGTGTTGTCGTGTCGCAGTTGCACCGCTCTTACGGTGTGAGCTTTGACGAGGAACTCCAGCCGAACGGTCGTTCCGACTACAAGAGCCGCATCATTCCTCATCGTGGTGCGTGGGTCGAATTCAATACCGAAGGCGACGTCCTTTACCTCATCATCGACCGCAAGAAGAAGATTGCCGCTACCGCGATGCTCCGTAGCATCGGTTTCGAAACCACCCAGGACATTCTGAACCTCTTCTACAAGAAGTCCGAAGAAGTCAATGTCGCTGAAGAATCCGAAAAGTTTAACGACGACGGTGTCTGCGTCCTTATCGACCGTATCATCTTCAAGGACGTTGTCGACGAATCTACCGGTGAAGTTATCGTCGAAGCCAATACCGTCATTGACGACAAGAAGCTGGAACGCCTCCGCGAAAGCAGCGTCGAAAAGATCACGCTCCTTTCCACGGAAGAGGAAAACCTCCTCATCCACTACACCCTCGCGGCCGACAAGACCCGTTCCCGCGAAGAGGCTCTCCGCTCCATCTACTCCGTTACGCACCAGCAGCAGGACGAAGCTCCGAACCTGCAGGCCGCGGAGAACTACTTTGACAACCTGTTCCTCAACGACCCGCGCAAGTACGACTTGGGCGAAGTCGGTCGTTACCGCTTGAACGCGAAGGTCTACAACCAGGCCATCCTCGCGACCCTCAAGGAAGTTGCCGAACAGTTCAACATTGCCGATCTCAAGATGCCGTCCGTCACCAAGATGACGATGACCAAGACGGACTTCCTCGCCATTATCGAGTACATGGTCGGCCTCTACAACGGCGACGATGGTTACGCCCTCGACGATATTGACCACTTGGGCAACCGCCGTACCCGTTCCGTGGGCGAACTCCTCGCCAACCAGATTTCTGTGGGCCTTTCCCGCATGTCCCGCGTGATTCGCGAAAACCTGTCTCTCCACAACGAAGATGAACAGACGACTCCGCGCGACCTCGTGAACACCCGCATGGTGAGCTCCGTGGTTCAGGCGTTCTTCGGTTCCAGCCAGCTGTCTCAGTTTATGGACCAGATGAACCCGCTTTCCGAGCTTACCCACAAGCGCCGTCTTTCCGCTCTCGGTCCCGGTGGCCTTTCCCGTGAACGCGCGGGCTTCGAAGTCCGTGACGTGCACTACACGCACTATGGCCGTCTCTGCCCGATTGAGACTCCGGAAGGACCGAACATCGGTCTTATCAACTCCCTCGCTTCCTACGCCGTGGTGAACCACTTCGGCTTCATCGAAACCCCGTACCGTATTGTGGGCCTCGTGAACTTCAAGGACGCCCAGGGCAACATCGTGAAGTTCCCCGAAGAAAAGTGGCACTTTGGCATTTTCAAGGGCTTCGTTCACGACCCGCACCTGTTCGTGCAGCTCGAACTTTCCCAGAAGGAAATGGACAGCGTCCGCATGAACCTCGACAACCGCCAGCGCGACCTCTTCGACAGTTTCGTGAACAAGGTGTTCCAGGTCAAGACCGCTTCTGGCGAAACGCTGTTCGTCAAGAACGGCTCCGTGCTCGACAACTTCAGCGGTTCCGCTGATTACGTCCAGACGGGCGATGTCGTGGAACAGGTCGTTTCCGACTTTATCACTTACCTCACCGCCGACGAAGAAGACGCCTTCAAGGTTGCCCCGGCCTCTACCGAGCTGACCGACGACAACCGCTTTGCCGAAGAATACGTCATCGTCCGCGACAAGAGCGAATACCCGCACGTGCTCCGTCAGGACAGCATCGCGATTGGCGACGAAGATGTGGAACACATCGACCTCATGGACGTGGCCCCGATGCAGATCGTGTCCGTGGCCGCTGGCCTCATCCCGTTCCTCGAACACGATGACGCTAACCGTGCTTTGATGGGTTCTAACATGCAGCGCCAGGCTGTGCCTCTGCTCCGTGCAGAAGCCCCCGTGGTGGGTACTGGCCTCGAACGCCGCGCCGCCCTCGACTCGGGTACGGTTGTCCGTGCCAAGCACGACGGCCGCGTGACCTTCGTCGACGCCCGCAACATTACCGTGCAGCGCGGCAAGATGGTCAATGGCAACTTTGAACCGCTTACCGGTCTCGGTGAAAACTATGAATTCCTCGGCAAGGATCCTATCGACGAATACGTTCTGCGCAAGTTCGAACGTAGTAACCAGGATTCCTGCATCAACCAGAAGCCCATCGTGAGCGTTGGCGACTTCGTCAAGGCTGGCGACGTGCTGGCCGACGGCGTGTCTACCGATCACGGCGAACTGGCTCTGGGTAAGAACATCCTCATCGGCTTCCTCCCGTGGAACGGCTACAACTACGAAGACGCCGTCATTATCTCGGAAGAACTCGCCATCAAGGATACGTTCACCTCTATCCATATCGAAGAATACGAACTTGAAGTCCGCGACACCAAGCGCGGTCCGGAAGAGCTCACCCGCGAAATCCCGAACGTCGGCGAAGATGCGCTCCGCAACCTCGACGAGAACGGCGTGATCCGCGTTGGTGCCGAAGTCGGCCCGGACGATATCCTCGTCGGTAAGGTCACCCCGAAGGGTGAAACTGAACTTTCTCCGGAAGAACGTTTGCTCCGTGCCATCTTCGGCGAAAAGGCCGGCGACGTGCGCGACTCCTCCCTCAAGGCTCCTCCGGGAATGAAGGGTGTGGTTCTCGAAACCCGCATCTTCAGCAAGAAGGACAAGGCCGACAAGAAGAGCAAGGAGAAGGACCAGGAAACAATCGAGTCCATCCGTTCCAACTTCCAGGTGCAAATCGACAAGATCAAGGAATCCTGCCGCGAGCACTTGTTCGAACTTCTCGGCGGCAAGGCTGCCGGCAAGGTGATGGACAACGAAACTCACGAACTCCTGATTCGCGAAGGCCAGATTTACAACGAGCAGAACCTCGCCATTATCGACGTGACCAAGGTCTCGCCGATGTCCACCTTCGTCACCGGTGACGAAGACCTCCAGGACAAGGTGCTCTCTCTCGTGCTCGTCGCCCGCGACAGCCTCGATACCCTGACCCGCACCATGGAGAAGGAAATCGACAAGGTCACGAAGGGTGACGAACTCAAGCCGGGCGTTTTGAAGAGCGTCAAGGTCTACATCGCCAAGAAGCGTTGCCTCTCCATCGGTGACAAGATGGCAGGTCGTCACGGTAACAAGGGCTGCGTTGCCAAGATTGTTCCGGTCGAAGATATGCCGTTCACCGAAGACGGTCGTCCGCTCCAGATTCTGTTGAACCCGATGGGCGTGCCTTCCCGTATGAACATCGGTCAGGTGCTTGAAGTTCACCTGGGCTGGGCTGCCAAGACGCTCGGTTTCAAGGTCTCTACGCCGGTGTTCGACGGTGCCAAGTTCGAGGACATCTGCAAGGAACTCGAGAAGGCTTACCAGAAGAACCCGATCGTTAGCTACGAGATGGATCCGGACCACGACAAGATTATCGGTAAGGCGAAGCTTTACGACGGCAAGACCGGCGAAGCCCTCCTGAACCCGGTGACCATCGGTTACATGTACTACCTCAAGCTCGGCCACTTGGTCGACGACAAGATCCACGCACGTTCTATCGGTAGCTACGCCCTCGTGACGCAGCAGCCGCTCGGCGGTAAGAGCCAGTTCGGTGGCCAGCGCTTCGGTGAAATGGAAGTGTGGGCTATGGAAGCTTACGGTGCCGCTTACACGCTGCAGGAACTCCTCACCGTCAAGTCCGACGACGTGCAGGGCCGTTCTCAGGTGTACGACGCCATCGTCCATGGCAAGAACACTCCGAAGCCGGGTATCCCCGAATCCTTCAACGTTATGATTCGCGAAGTTCATTCTTTGGGTCTTGATATCGAGACCACTGGAGATAAGTAATATGTCCGAAGAAATGATGGAAATTCAAGAAAATTCTGGCGACATTTCGATTCATCTCGCCGCTCCGGACCTCATTCGCTACTGGTCTTATGGTGAAGTCACCAAGCCGGAAACGATTAACTACCGTTCCTTCAAGCCCGAAAAGGATGGTCTTTTCTGCGAAAAGATCTTTGGACCGGTCAAGAACTGGGAATGCAACTGCGGTAAGTTCAAGCGCGTGCGCTACAAGGGCGTTATTTGCGACCGTTGCGGCGTGGAAGTGACCCACTCCAAGGTGCGTCGCGAACGCATGGGCCACATCGAGCTTGCCATTCCTCTCGCACACATCTGGTTCGTGCGTAACCAGCCGTGCGTGATTGGCGCCCTCCTCGGCCTCAACACCAAGGACCTCGAACAGGTCATCTACTACGAACGCTACGTCGTTATCGACAAGGGCGACACCGACCTCGAAGAGAACTCCCTCATCGACGAAGCCACCTACCAGGACCTCGTCGCCGAAGACCGTAAGTTCGACGCCAAGATGGGTGCATCTGCCATCAAGCAGCTGCTCGACCGCCTTGACCTCGCCAAGCTTTCTGCCGACCTCCGCCTGCAGGCAACCTCCAAGAGCCGCACCAAGGTGGAAGAAGCCGTGAAGCGCCTCAAGATTGTGGACGCGTTCCGCAAGTCCCAGATGGAAAGCTTCAAGAACTACTACAACAATCCGGATGGTTCGCGCGATTCCGGCAAGGCTTGGCTCAAGGGCCTCGCCGAAGCCGTGGCCGAATTCAAGGCCGACTACGAAGCCAAGCATGGCGAATTCGTGCTCGCCGACGCCTTCGACGAATTCCGCCGCAAGTACCCGAACGAAGTCCGCCTTCTCGCCAACCAGCCGTCTTGGATGATCCTCGACGTGCTTCCGGTGATTCCGCCCGACCTGCGTCCGCTCGTCCCGCTGGAAGGCGGCCGCTTTGCGACCTCCGACTTGAACGAACTTTACCGCCGTGTCATCAACCGCAACAACCGCTTGAAAAAGTTGATCGACATCCGTGCCCCTAACGTGATTCTCTGCAACGAAAAGCGCATGCTGCAGGAAGCCGTCGACCAGCTGTTCGACGGTGGCCGCCGTGTCGCCCGTTCCGGAACGTCTCGCCCGCAGAAGAGCCTTGCCGAACTTTTGAAGGGCAAGCAGGGCCGCTTCCGTATGAACCTCCTCGGTAAGCGCGTGGACTACTCCGGCCGTTCCGTGATCGTCGTGGGTCCGGAACTCAAGATGCACCAGTGCGGTCTGCCGAAGCGCATGGCCCTCGAACTGTACAAGCCGTTTATCATCCAGCGCCTGGAAGAAGACGGCATCGTGTACACGCTCAAGTCTGCCAAGAAGTACGTGGACGCCGAACGCCCCGAAGTCTGGGACATCCTCGAAGAGATTATTGAAGACCACCCGGTTATGCTGAACCGTGCCCCGACGCTTCACCGTCTGGGTATCCAGGCCTTCTACCCGAAACTGATCGAAGGTAATGCCATCCGCCTGCACCCGCTCGTTTGTACCGCATTCAACGCGGACTTCGACGGTGACCAGATGGCTGTGCACCTTCCGCTTTCTTTCGAGACGCAGCTCGAATGCCGCGTGCTCATGCTGTCCTCGAACAACATTCTGCATCCCGCCTCCGGTCAGCCGATTGCTGTGCCGGGCCAGGACATCGTGCTCGGTCTGTACTACCTCACCAAGCCGCGTCCGAACCAGAAGGGCGAAGGCATGCACTTCTACGATCCGGCCGAAGCCGTACGTGCTTACGAAAACGGCGTCGTGGGTCTGAACGCTATCGTCTACCTCAAGCTCAAGGCTGGCCAGAAGGTCTACATTGGTGCTCTCGAGAAGGATTGCGTCTGCCTCCGCGAAGAACCGGATGACAATGGCAATATTGAAGTGAGCGTCAAGGCAGGCGAAAAGGTCAAGTTCCTTACCCTCAAGGAAGACAACGTCATCAAGACGACCGTCGGCCGCATCATCTTCAACGAATTTGTTCCGTCCGCCATTGGCTACGCGAACGAGACCTTCGGCAAGAAGGTTATCGCGAAGTCCATCGACGACCTGTACCGCCGTACCGGTAACCGCGTGACTGTTGACTACCTTGACGACCTCAAGGAAAACGGTTACAAGTGGGCTACCCGCGCCGGTTCCTCCGTGGCTATCGCCGAAATGGTGATTCCGGAAGAAAAGCAGGCCATGCTCGACGCCGCCACCGAAAAGGTGAACGAAATCCGCAGCCTCTACGAAGACGGCGTGATTACCGACGGCGAACGTTACAACCAGATTATTGACGTGTGGTCCAAGACCACGGCCGACGTTGCCGCCAAGCAGTGGGATTTGCTTTCCCACGACCGTGACGGTTTCAACCCGGTGTACATGATGGCCGATTCCGGTGCTCGTGGTAGCCGCCAGCAGATTATGCAGCTGTCCGGTATGCGCGGCCTGATGCAGAAGCCTATCAAGCAGCTCGGTGGTCAGGAAGTTATCGAAAACCCGATTAAGTCCTGCTTCCGTGAAGGCCTGAACGTGATGGAATACTTCATCTCGTCTCACGGTGCTCGTAAGGGTTTGGCCGATACCGCTCTTAAGACGGCTGACGCTGGTTACCTTACCCGTCGTCTCGTGGACGTGGGCCAGGACCTCGTGATTACCGAGGAAGACTGCGGTACTACCGACGGCATCGAAGTTTCCGCATTCAAGGATGGTGACGATACCGTGATCGCTCTCGAAGAGCGCTTGCTCGGTCGCGCCCCGGTGGACGACATCAAGCACCCGGTGACGGGCGAAGTGATCGTGAAGGCCGGCGAGCTCGTGACCGAACGCGATCTCCCGAAGATTTCTGCGACGGGTCTCGAACACATCAAGATGCGTTCCGTGCTCACCTGTAATTCCAAGAACGGCGTTTGCTCCAAGTGCTACGGCCGTATGCTGGCGTCCGGCCGTCCGGTCGACCTCGGCGAAGCCGTGGGTGTGCTCGCTGCACAGTCCATCGGTGAACCGGGTACGCAGCTTACCCTCCGTACGTTCCACATCGGTGGTGCTTCTTCCCGTTTGACTGTCGAGAACAACAAGAAGGCTCTCGTTGACGGTCGCGTGGAACTCGAACAGGTCGAAACTGTCGACCACGACGGAAACAAGGTCGTTACGAGCCGCATGGCCGAACTCGTTATCTTCGACAACACGGGCATCAACAAGGGTCGTTACCAGATCCCGTACGGCGCCATTATGCACGTCGAGAACAACGCCACCGTGAAGACGGGCGACGTGATGTTCGAATGGGACCCGTACACTAGCCCGATTATCACGAACGTGGCCGGTAAGGTCAAGCTCGTGGACCTCGTCGAAAACAAGACTTTCCGTATCGAGAAGGATGAAAATACCGACGTCGAAACGTGGATCGTGATTAGCGAAAAGCACGGCAGCAGCGGCAAGCAGCTGCGTCCGGCTATCGCAGTCCTCGATTCCGCCGGCAACAAGATCGGTAACTCCATGCTTCCGGACGGCGCCATCCTCACCGTCAAGGACGGTGACATGGTTACTGTCGGTTCTACGGTCGCGAAGCTCCCGCGCGCCGCAGGTAAGACCCGCGATATTACCGGTGGTCTTCCGCGCGTTGCCGAACTCTTCGAAGCCCGCAAGCCGAAGAATACCGCTGTGCTCGCTCCCATGGACGGCCTTGTCGTCATGGGCAACGAAGTCCGTGGCAACCAAGAAGTTATTATCAAGCTGGACGACCAAGAAGCGAAGGTGCTGGTTCCGCGTGGCGTCCACTTGGCGGTCAACGAAGGTGACCGTGTCCGCGCTGGTCAGAAGATCAGCGAAGGCAGTGCAGACCCGCACGATATCCTCGCGATTCTCGGACCTGAAGAGGTCCAGCGTCACTTGGTGAACGAAATCCAGGCGGTTTACCGCCTGCAGGGTGTGTCTATCGCAGATAAGCACATCGAATGTATCGTCCGCCAGATGATGCGTAAGGTTCGCATCAAGGATGCCGGCGATTCCGAACTGCTTCCGGGCGAAGAAATCTCCAAGGCACGTCTTCGCGCCGAAAACGATCGCTTGATCGCTGAAGGCAAGACGCCGGCGACCTTCACGCCGATGCTCCTTGGTATCACGAAGGCCTCCCTGGCGACAGACAGCTTCATCTCTGCCTGCTCGTTCCAGGAAACGACCAAGATCCTTACCCGCGCTTCTATCGAAGGGCAGGTTGACCCGCTCATGGGTCTTAAGGAGAACGTGATTATGGGTCGTCTGATTCCGTGCGGTACTGGCGCCCGTCACCTGAGGAACGTTCAGGTGCTGGATGCCGACGCCGAAGCAGAAGAACGTGCTCGTTTGCAAAACGTACAGGCAAATCATTTCGAAGCCGATAGCGGCATCCAGATGCTGGATAACGAAATTGGCGTTTCCGACGAGGAAGACGAGGAATAATTTACCTAAGTACTTGAAATAATTGGAAAAAGAACTATATTTGCACTCCAAAATCTAGGAGATTAACAGTGCCAACTATTCAACAGCTCGTCCGTAACGGACGTGAACAGATCAGCAACAAGACCGCTTCCGTGGCCTTGAAGTCCTGCCCGCAGAAGCGCGGCGTTTGCACCCGCGTGTACACCAGCACCCCGAAGAAGCCGAACTCCGCTCTTCGTAAGATTGCCCGTGTGCGCCTTTCCAACAAGATGGAAGTTACCGCTTACATCCCGGGCGAAGGCCACAACCTCCAGGAACACTCCATCGTGCTCATCCGCGGTGGTCGTGTGAAGGACGTTCCGGGTGTGCGTTACCACATCATCCGTGGCGCCCTGGATACCCAGGCCGTTAACGGTCGTCAGAATGCTCGTTCCAAGTACGGTGTCAAGAAGAAAGGCGCCGCCCCGGCTAAGAAGTAAGGAGATAGAACATGTCTAGAAGAAGAAAGGCTCTCCATCGCTCCATCCTCCCGGATCCGCGTTTCCACTCCACCCTCGTTACCGAACTCGTCGGTGTCGTGCTCAAGCAGGGCAAGAAGACCATCGCTGAACAGATCGTCTACACCGCTCTTGACCAGCTCGACAAGAAGGTTGAAGGCAAGGAATCCGCTCTCGAAAAGTTCGAAGCTTGCCTCGAGAACATCAAGCCGCGTCTCGAAGTGAAGTCCCGCCGTATCGGTGGTGCCAACTACCAGGTTCCTATGGAAGTTGCCCCGGACCGCGCCAAGGCTCTCGCTCTCCGCTGGCTCCTCGATGCCGCCCGTAACCGCAACGAACCCAACATGGCCGAACGCCTTGCTGCCGAACTCGTTGCCGCCAAGAACGGTGAAGGCAACGCTGTCCGCAAGAAGAACGACACGCACAAGATGGCCGAAGCCAACAAGGCTTTCGCCCACTTCCGTTTCTAATTCTTGCATTAGCACAGAATATCCTAGAGGGAAGGCTCGCTTACAAAAGCGAGCCTTTTCTGTTTTGGGGATAAAAGCAGGTAGTCCATTCCCTAAACGGGCGAGAATATGGGCGTGGATAAATTAATTTACTTTGGTGTTAAAAAAAATTGATTATTTTGATATAGATAAAATAACCTGCGAGGCCAAACAAATGAAGAAGATGATTCTTTTTGTCGCGATATCGTTGCTTTTTGGAGCCTGTTCAGAAAAGTCGGAATCTGAGAAAAGCCGGGTTACTCCTTTTACAACGGCAGATACGCCCGTAGAGGCCTATGGAACGGTGCAGGAACCTTCTGCTCCGGGCGTTCCTCCGAAGCCGGGTAAACTCTATGCGCCTCCGAAGCCGGCAACTAAGGGACTCTATGACTTTAGCGAATGCAAGGCCAAGTATTCCGAAGGAAGCGATGCGTACAAGGATTGCGTTAGGGCGAAGTACCCGAACCTCAAATTTGCCGGGGAATAAGGGAAAATTATGAAAAAGGTAATTGCACTATTCTTTTTACTTTGCGAGATTGTGTTCGCTGATTGTCTGCTTTATGAATCAGAAGCCTTTGCTAATGAGGCTGTAGATGAGTATCGTAGAAGTTGCGAAAGTTACGGAGGTGGTGGCGGATTGTTCTCGTCATCGGTGTCGGAGAGTTCTCCAGATAACACGTGCGATGGCTACTATGCTGAGAATGCGTACGTTTTGAGGGTTAGTTGTAATACGTGTGGTTCAGTAACAATGCAAGAAGAACTGGACGCAAACAAGGAATATTGTAACGCATTGTGCAAAGTTGCTGCTTTATCTTGCGTGACCCCGTTGAATAGCTGGGGAAGTGTTCTGTCTGGAGAAGCGACGGCTTGTGGGAATGACGATGCTTCCTTGCCGGGATGCTCTGAATCCAGTTCTTCATTTGGGGCCAGTTCCTCTTCTGAATTCAGTTCTTCATCAGAGATAAGTTCTTCATCTGAAGCAAATTTTTCATCCAGCTCTTCCGAAATAAAGAGCTCTTCATCTGAGGCGTTGTCATCCAGCATAGGTGAAAATCCTTTTGGTTACACAGAGGGCTTGCATTTGTGTCCTACAGACGTAACCTATTTTAATATGTCTAGCAATTACTGTAATGAGGCTGGTGGTTGCAAATGTTATCATTCTAATACTTCAAGAATTAAATTCTTCACGATAAGGCCTAATTATTATGGAAAAATGGACTATTCATTGCGTTGCTATGCGCGGCAAAATAATCCGACTATAATAATAAATACAAACTTGCCTTACGTTACTGTTGAAGAAAATACCTATGTTTTTTGTTATGAAGATATGGAAACTTGTGAACAAAATAGGAATAACACTTATCTAACCTATGCAAGAATACCAACTGTTTATGGCTGTAGGGCAAATTCCTTAAATTATACAGTTCCGGTGGATCCTGCAAGAGGATGCTCCGTAACAAAGAATACAGATAATGATAGTTATGGCATGATTTTTGTTGGTGAGGGAATGACGGAAACATCTACGTTAAATGACTTGATTTGGCTTAATAATGCTAATGCAGACCAACTTCCAGCGAATTTTGATTTCTATGATTTGCTGAAAGAGCCTGAGATAGTTTCTAGTTATGAAAGTTGCTTGAGCGTATTGAAGTACTATAACGCCATGAAGTCTTCATCTAGTCAATCTAGTTCTTCAGAAGAATCGTATTCTTCGGAAGAAAGTTCATCGTCATTGGAGGAAAGTTCCAGTTCCGAGGAATCGTCTTCGTCCGAAGAAAGCTCGTCTAGTGAATATGTCCTGTGTCAAGCGCTTTCGTCTGCCGATAGATCGGATGTGTCTAAAAGTTCCTGTTTCGAAAACAATGGCAGGTGCTATAGATGCCATGCCGACCGTACTTCCAGTGAATGCTCTTCCGCGTGGTCGTGGGTTTCTCCTTCGCATGTTGATCCATACTTTTTCACGGAAATTGATTGCGAAAGCGGGGAACGCAAGGACGACAATAGAATAGGACAGTGCCCGGGATTCCCGATGGAGAAAGTTCCGGAGCATCCGGAAGAGGCGTGCGTAGCGTACAACGGAAAGTGCTACAGGTGCAATCCTGCACGTGGTTCGGAGTGTGCATATTCCTGGCTATGGACAGGAGGTTCATTTGGATCTCACAACATAGGATACTACTATGAACAGGTCGATTGCTATGACCCGTTTGGAGATGATGAAGATGACTTTGATCGGTGCCCTGCGGGAAATGCTCTTTTCAAACAAAATGTCCATTCCGTCACAATACAGCATGAGGATTTAGCCTCATATTTGCCCAATGTGTCTCAAAATACGTATTTTGATATCCTTGGAAGAAAGGGGCTAAAAAAGACTAGTGATTACATTAAATTATACAATGCTGATTTTATCTCCTCAAGAAGATTTGCCTTAACAAATGTCATATCTGGGCATACTGATGCTGATATTAATATAGATTGGTGCGTTAGTAATGAAGAAAAAAAAGATGGAAAAATTACATATATTTTAAATGTGACAATGACAACTAAAATCACGAATGATTTTACTTCAACGAATGCTAAATTGCAGGCTCACGAAGATTATCACAAAGCGCTTTATATGGACCCAAACCTTGCATTTGGTTCATGGGAAGGCGTCAGCGTTGATATACCTAAAGGAAAAGCAAAAAAAGAAAAGTGCAAATTAATCGTAGATTCATTTTGGGAATCTGAATCTAACTCTGTAGCTGTAAAATGGAAAGTACAATCTTTGTTAAACGCGCACAACAATTGGGATTATCAAGACTCTAATAATGAAGGGTTCCATATAAGTTTTCCAGATGTAGATAAGACCTTGGATAGTTTATACAACATACAATTGAAAAAATGTAGGCAAAGATGACTTTGTACGAGAAAAAAATGGGATTTGCGATGCTTTTGTGTTTCGGATTGATTCATTCTTCTGAGCAAAAGCATAGCCTTCCTATTGCGGAATTTTGTGCAAATATTCTAGATGATAATAAGTATGAACTTGTTTTAACGCGAAACATTGAAATTCCAAAAAATAAAAAATGGAACGTTCCTGATTCACTCGATGGAGGTTGCACTTCTTGGGAATACAATTATCTTCTTGAGGCTCCGCAATCCACAAAAGAAGATGATTTCGAGTTGTTCATGCGAAAGGGTGGACATTTCTGTTTTTCAGCGAATTCTCCAGAAAAGAGGAAAGTCGAGCCATTAAGGACAGAGTTGATAAAAGGAAACTCCTATTTGGGTTATTTCTTGGAAAATGCGAAAGAGTCGTTGAAAAATTATTATGGGAAAAAGATTAAAGGTCAGTGGTTTGCCCAGCTTGATAATAGCAAAATAAAACTTTCTTCCAATTTTACAGCGGTAATTACTGGAGAATGTTCTGTAAATTCAAATATTGCTGAATTTTGCGCGGAATTTAATAAGGATTCTAATGAATACAGCCTTCATTTGGTCAAGAATTTAAATTTGGAACCTGAATCTAATTGGGTATTTCCTGATAGTGTTATATGTAATGTATATAATGGAGAACCAATTTGGGAAATAGAGTATAGTCTTGACGCCCCTTATGATTCAGACTCTTCGGCTTTTATAGGTGGTTGTGTGGCTTTAGAAGCAACTCCATCAAGCAACACCCTTTGTTTAAAGCCTAAAATAGTCAAAGTGAATCTAAATCCTATAAATCGTGATGTCTTGCATATCCACAAATACAGAGCGAAAGAAACCTTGAAGTCGTATTATGGGAAAAGTTTCAAAGGCCATTGGAAAGCTCAACTTGGAGGAACCGGTTTCACCTATGAGAAATCATTTGAAGCGACGATTGTCGGTCCATGTTCAAAAAAAGAAATTGTCGCTGAATATTGTATTGATGAAAACCATCGCCTTGTTTTAGATAAAGAATTGGATTATATTCCCCGTTATATTTTTGCTCCTGCCACCGAATGTCATGTTTGCAGTGAAAATTACAAGGAAACAACGACTACCAGTGTTGATTATGGAAATGGTAAATTTACACCTGTTGAAAGGGTGTTGTATAAAAGTTGCGAAGACTATGTGCTTTATGAGTATTTTCGGTTACCGCAAAACCTAAAAAAAGAAAGATTTCTTTATGGGAAAGTTTTGCCTGTAAGAATAAATGCGGAGATTCAAAGTGGTGAATTGCGTCGCAAAGGTTATTACGATTTTAGAATTAGAGTGAATGGTCCTTGTGAGAAATAGGTAAAATGCCCATCAAATTAATTTTTTTTGCTTGTTGTAAGGAGTACCTGTTTCCCTACATACCTTGTTCTTTTAAAGGAATCTATTCTTTTGATAATAATACCAATGATGGTCCCTTGTTTGGATACATGCTTAATACGTCGGTTTACAATGGCGGAACAATCTAAAGTAGTTTTTCTTGCCTTAGCACGAATTATCCTAGAGAGGATCGCTTACAAAAGCGAGCCTTTTCTGTTTCCTCCTGGCCCTTGGGCCAAGCCGAGTTTTTATGTCCAGATTTCTAGTGGCGCCTACCGCTGTGGCACGAGCCTGTAGATGCTGCGTACGCCAGCCTCGGGGACGTCGATAGCGTGCTCGCCCGGGGTAAAGTGCTGCACGGCGCTCTGCCACAAAATACGGCCCTGGTAGTCGAGCTGTACGACGCTTGCCTTTAGCGCTTTGCTCGTTTGCATGTGGAGCTTGCCGTCTTGCAGGCGAAAGGAACTGCTGGCGGCCCTCCCGTTAGGCACGATGTCGGTGTTGTTCGAAGATGAGCTGACATCTTGGCTGCTCGAAGATTCGGGCTCACTTGCCTTCATCTTCGCGATGCCCGCCTTCCACGCGTCAACGGCTGCCTGCGAGGTGTTGAGCGCCCAGTCGCCCTCGTTCGCTTCCTTGCTCTGGCTGAACCACATCACCGCGAAAACGCGCGAGAAGTCCGTGGCAAAGTGTTCGAACATGTCGGTAATCCATTCGGCTTTGTTGCCGCCTCTCTCGGAACTCGAAATTTCGGCGATAAAGAGTGGCTTGTTGATTTTGGCGAGCGCGTCGTACGCCTTCTTGAAAACCTGCGAGAATGTCTGCCAGCTGGACCAGCTCTGGCACGTGCCCCAGTTGTAGCCGTCGATGGAGATGTAGTCTACGTAATCGTCACCGGGGTAATTGCCGGTAAGCGTTGAACCCTTTCCTGAATTCGAGGCGTTGGTGGTCCACACCCATTTGACGTTCGTTACGCCTTCTTCCTTGAAGATTTTCACGATGTGGCGGAACGCCTCGGCGACGTTCGCGTCGGTATTGCCGGCGCCCGATTTCCCTACGCCCCAGTCGTACCAGTCGCCGTTTGCTTCGTGGAGCGGCCTGAGCCAGATTTCTTCGCCGTAGCCCTTGACGCCCTTGGCGTAGTCGCGGATGTAGGTGTCGGCTTTGCCGTCCACCAGGTCTTGGGCGTTGTAGCCGTTTGCCATCCAGGTCACCACCAGCGTGGAGCCGTTGTTCTTCGCAACATCGGCGTACTCCTTGGTCGCGTTCCAGTCGTTGATATCGAAGAGCGCGAAATAGCTGATGAGGTCGAGGTGCGTGCCCTGCAAATCTTGGAACGCCTGCACGTTCTGCTGTGTGGGCTGCGGGTACTGCCCGGGGCCGCCGACCCAGGCGCCGATTTGGAATGCTAGAGTAGTCATAGGCAGGATTCCCAGTGAGAAGATGAGTTTCTTGAACATGTTGGCCTCTTTTTTTTACGGAGGATTTTTTTTGCGTTACGTTGAAAAAATAAGCTCGGGGAAATCCATGCGACCGAAAAGTTATCTATATTTTTTACAAAGTGTATCTAGTGTTTGAATGCAGCGGTGTTGTCGCCAGGTGCGGACGGCATCAAGGAGGTTCGCTATGACTGTCGCGGATTTTTGCAAGTGGATTGAATCGTCGGGATTCAAGGACGGGGACAGGCTCCCTTCGGTGCGCGATGTCGCCTCGTCTTCGGGCGCGTCCACGTATACCGTTTTTCGGGCATACAAGAGCCTGGTCGCCCTGGGGAAGGTTTATGCGGAACGCGGCAATGGCTACTTTTGGGGCCGCAAGCCCGAATTGGCCGTCTCCGTGCATGAACGCGAAAGCGACCGCCTGGAGCGCTTGCTGCTCGAGGACTGGAAATCCGGCAAGATATCGGCAGGTAGCCCGCTGCCTTCCATCAAGGACCTTTGCACGGAATTCGGGACGACTCCGGCAACGATGAGGCGTACGCTCGAGGTGCTGCAGGGCAAGGGCATCCTCGAACGCAAGGGGCGGGGGCGTTACTGGTTTGCGAACGCGCGGCGCACGTCGTCGGCGAGATTCAAGGATATCCTCCTGATAATGCGTTGCAATCGAAACGGCGACTTCAACTGCCTCGGCGAACGCGAACTCACGTTCATGCAGAAGGTGTATGCCGAGGCTCACCGTAACAACCTCAAGGTTCGGGCGCTCGGCTATTTCGAGGAGGACGGCGTGTTTTTGGATGCGGGCGGCAACCGCGTGGAGATGGAAAGCTGCCGCGGGTGTTTTGGCGCGGTCGTCTCGACGATGCTGGTGTTCAACGTGAACCGCCTTTTTGCGGAACTCTCGTGTACGCGCTTCCCGGTGGCGGTGTGGTGGGAACACCCGCTGTACGATATCCCGCGGGCGCTCAAGAAGGAAAAACGCTTCGCCTTTTTCAATTTGGCTTTCGGAGAATTCCCGGGGCGTTCCGTGGGGCGGTTCCTGAAAGAGAAGGGAATGGACCGCGTCGCCTTTGTTTCGCCGTACCACATGAGCATGTGGTCGAGGGACCGCTTGAAAGGGCTCAAGAAGGTGGGGCTCAAGGTATTCGAGGCGACGGACGCATCGCATGCGAGCCATTTTGACTTTATGCAGGAGAAGGGGGCTCACGAGCATTTTAGTCACATATTGCAAAAGCTGGTAAAAGAGATCCCGCCTGTGGATGCGTGGGTGGTGTCAAACGACAGGGTAGGGGTGGAGCTTTTGTCGCTTGTGGAGCTGGGCAAGCTCAGGCGCCCGCCTTACATGGTGTCGTTCGACAATTCCAACGACAGCTACCGCAACCGCCTGGATTCCTTCGAGTTCAGCCTGGATGCCCTTGCGGAGCAGTCCGTATTCCACTTGGTATCCCCAGGTGTTACTTTGTATAAAAAAGACGATTTCCGCGAACTTTCCGGCCGCGTGGTGGAGAAGTAAAGCCGGGCTTACTCGGCCGAGGGGACAACTGCGCAAGGCGAATATCGCGACAGACCGCTTGCGGGCTGGCATGATTGAGCCGAGCAGTTGGGACTTGAGCGGAGCGATAGTCCCACGCATCCCCCCTTTTTTTGGTCCGAAGCCTAAAAGCTTTTGCCAAGTCGCCTGCCATTATCTATATTATTCCGCGTTAAATTTTCACACTAAACCAAAAGGCTAAAAAATGGCTTCTAAAATCAAATCCGTTGTTGCCCGCCAGATTCTCGATTCTCGCGGCAATCCCACTCTCGAAGTTGATGTTACCCTCGAAAACGGCGTGAAGGGTCACGCTGCTGTCCCGAGCGGCGCTTCCACCGGTGAACGCGAAGCTTGCGAACTCCGCGACGGCGACAAGAGCAAGTTCCTCGGCAAGAGCGTCTTCAAGGCCGTGGATAACGTGAACAAGAAGATTGCGAAGAAGATCATCGGCATGGATCCGGCCAAGCAGACCGAAGTCGACGACGCCATGATCGCTCTCGACGGCAACCGCATGCTCAAGAACAAGCTCGGTGCAAACGCCATCCTCGGCGTTTCCATGGCTGTTTGCTGCGCCGCTGCTAACGACGCCAAGATGCCGCTCTACCAGTACATCGCCAAGATGCACGGCACCAAGAAGCTCACGCTCCCGTGCCCGATGTGCAACGTGATCAACGGCGGTGCCCACTCCTCCGCTCCGATCGACTTCCAGGAATTCATGATCGCCCCGGTTGGCGCCAAGACGTTCTCCAAGGGCCTCCAGATGGTCACCGAAATCTTCCACGCCCTCAAGGCTGTGCTGAAGAAGGGTGGCTTCGATACGACCGTCGGTGACGAAGGTGGCTTCGCTCCTGGCGTGAGCATCAAGCCGGCCAAGAACAAGTTCGGTTACGAAATCACTGGCGTGATGACCCTCGAAAAGGCTCTCGACGCCCTCAAGGCTGCAACCACCAATGCCGGTTACAAGTTCGGCACTGACATCAAGATCGCTCTTGACGTTGCTTCCTCTGAATTCTGCGACAAGAACACCAAGGCTGGCAAGCCGGAAACCTACACCTTCAAGAAGAGCACCAAGAAGACTGTCAAGTCTGCCGACATGGTGAAGCTCTACGAAAAGCTCATCGACAAGTACTCCATCTTCTCCATTGAAGACGGTCTCGACGAAGCTGACTGGGCTGGCTGGAAGGTCATGACCGACAAGCTCGGCGGCAAGATCAACCTCGTGGGTGACGACCTGTTCGTTACCAACCCGACCATCTTCGACGAAGGCATCAAGGCCGGTATCGCCAACGCCATCCTCATCAAGGTGAACCAGGTGGGTTCTGTGTCCGAAACTCTCGCTGCCATCAAGCGCGCTCAGAACGAAGGCTACGCTCCGATCGTTTCTCACCGCTCTGGCGAAACCGAAGACACCTTCATTGCTGACCTCGCCGTCGGTACTGCCGCTGGCCAGATTAAGACAGGTTCTCTCTCCCGTACGGACCGCGTTTGCAAGTACAACCGCCTCCTCCGCATCGAAGAAGAACTCGGCAAGGCTGCCGTGTACGCCGGCGACCCGCGCAAGGCTTGCAAGGCCCCTGCTAAGGCTTGCAAGAAGTGCTGCAAGAAGGCCTAATCAGGCGAGAGTCGCGACGGCAAGCTCGCTTGCCGGCATGACCGAGCCGCAAGGCCTGCGCTACGAAGTAGCGCCAGTAATTTTCTAAACCATTAGAATTACTAAGAGAAACCGCTCCCATCGGGGAGCGGTTTCTTTTGTATGTATTTGATAGCGAGGTTACTCCGGTACGAACTTACGTACTACGTCCTCGTATTTGATGGTCTCTTTTATGAAGGGATTCGGTTTTACCTGGTAAACAACTGCAGAACCGAAGTACTTGCAGGAATACCCTCCTTCTACCTTAGATTCGGACATTGAAATGTCTACCAGGCCGTGGTAACCCGAAGTGGGGGTTACAATGGCAGAAAAGAAATAGACTTCGTTGCAGTGATCCTGGGAGGTATAGGCTACCGGAGTCAGGGAAACAACTGTAAAATCGTTATTCACATCCAATGCTTTGGGGATGGGGTACAGGTTGTCGGTAACAATCTCGTAATCCACTTTCTTTTTAGCTGGAGCGGCTACATTTTGTTTCAGCTTGGCTGGGGTTTTCTGCTTAACTTGGGCTGTTTGCTTAACTGGGGCCTTCTGCTTGGCCTTTGGCTTGGGTTGAGGCTTGACAACCGGTTCTTCCTCTTCTTCATAATCATAATCATCGTATGTCTCGAAAGAACGGACAGCACAACCTTCGAAGGTGAAGGCCACAAAAGCGCAGGCGAATAATGCTATAAACTTTTTCATGTGATCCTCCTTAATTCTCGCAGCAGCAGGTGAGGCAGCATTTCTTTGCGGCGGGAGCCGGTGCTGGCTTGGGGACAAAAACCGTGTCGGGCTTGAGGGGCGGAACCTTGACAATTTCGGTGATGCGTTTCTTGACAGTCACCTTTTCGATTACGTCTCTGAGCTTGTATTTGACCGCCAGTCCCCAGAAGGTGCAAATGTTTTTGCCTTCGATTACGGATTCGTCGGATTTAATGTCAATAATACCATGGAAACCGCTTTGTTCATTGGCGGCATTGAACAGGAAGTCGACTTTGTGGCATTCGCCATCAGCAAGGTACGTTACCGGCGTAATGCTTTCCACCTCGAGGAATGCAGAATCGGAATTGAAAAGCTTCTTTATCGCATCCTTGCCTCGGGCCGAGAACGGGGTGCGTTTGTTACCCGGCAACTCGTAATTTTCGGAGTACTTGTTGGAATCGGGGACGACTTTAAAAGACAGGCCCAGGCCCCAAGATTCGCAGGAATAGCTATCCTCATTTTTAATTTGTTTGTAATGATAGTCTACGATTGTAGAGTAGCCGAGGCCTTGAGAAACGCTTCTTTGGTAGAGGTCCAGAACATCGCATTTCCCTTCGCCGCTGTAGGTGACCGGGCCCCATTTGTTAATTTGAAACTCGTTGTAGTTTTCAAAATTCTTGGGCGTGCTCAGGGAATCTGAAAACTGCTCGTTGGGCTTTGCCTGCGCAAAGGCGGATATGGCCAAGGCAAGGGTCAGAATGGTTGTTTGCTTAGCGTAAAATTTTGTCATAGTAAAAATATAAAACAAAAAGGGCTCCATTTGGTCGTTTTTTTTATGGGGGATGATGCGCGTCACTTTTACGGTTTTTGCATTTTTTCTACATTTGGGCCGAATTGAAACACTAGAAAAGGAACGCTATGCCAGCTTTTGATCCGAATGCGAAAAAGATGCTGATTTCGGGAAACGAGGCCATCTCGCTCTCCATGCGCCACTGCAACGTGCAGTTTGCCGCGGGCTACCCGGGAACCCCCTCCACCGAAATCCTCGAGGACTATTCTGAACTCGGCGGGTATGCCCAGTGGGCCCCGAACGAGAAGGTCGCCGCCGAAGTGGCCCTGGGTGCAGCCTTTGGCCATGCCCGCAGCGTGGTCACCATGAAGATGGTGGGCCTCAACGTGGCAAGCGACGTGCTCTACACCGCGACCTACACGGGCGTGGACGGTGCCATGGTGTGGATCGTTGCCGATGACCCGGGCCAGGGCAGCTCCCAGAACGAACAGGATACCCGCAACCATGCGAAGGCATCCGTTTGCCCGATGTTCGAGCCCTCCAACTCCCAGGAGGCTTACGACTTCTTCCGCATTGCGGTGCAGACGAGCGAAAAGTTCAAGATTCCGGTGATTCTCCGCATGACGACCCGCGTGGACCACTCCAAGTCCATCGTGGTGCCGAAGGAAGAACTCCCGGCGATGGTGCCGAACTTCGAACGTAACATCGCCCAGCACGTGATGGTGCCCGGTTTCTCTAAGCCGGCTGGCCGCAAGCTCCGTGCCAAGATGGACGAGATGGAAGCCTGGAACGTGGCCGAAGGCCCGAACAAGGTGGAAATGCGCAGCGCCGACATGGGCATTATCACGAGCGGCATCAGCTACCACCACGTGCGCGAAGCCGCCCCGGAAGCAAGCATCCTCAAGCTCGGCATGACGTACCCGCTGCCGATGCAGCTTATCAAGGATTTCGCGAAGAAATTCGAAGGCAAGCGTCTGCTCGTGATTGAAGAAAACGACCCGTGGCTCGCCGAGAACATCAAGGCCTCGGGCATCCAGTGCGAAAGCAAGTACGACCCGATTTTCCGCTTCGGCGAACTCGACGTGAACCGCGTGCGCCGCATTATCGCGGGCGACAGGAATCCGGACCCGGTTCCGGTCAAAGGCAAGCCGCCTATGCTCTGCCCGGGTTGCCCGCACCGCAGCTCTTTCGCCGTCTTGAAGGAACTCGACTGCATCGTCTCTGGCGACATCGGCTGCTACACGCTCGCCGCTCTCCCGCCCATCAGCGCGATGGACTACATGATTGACATGGGCGCCGCTATCGGCATGGGCATCGGCCTGCGCAACGTGCTCCCGCGCGAACAGGCCAAGAAGGTCGTCTCCGTGATTGGCGACTCCACCTTCGTGCACAGCGGCATCACGGGCCTCGTGGAAGCGGGCTACAACCGCCCCGACACCGGTCACGTGGTCATCATCCTCGACAACAGCATCACTGCCATGACGGGCCAGCAGGAACACCCGGGTACGGGCCGTCACCTCGACCACAGCCCGGCCTACAAGCTGGACTACGGCGCCATCGCTAAGACCGCCGGTTTCGACAACGTCTACGAAGTGAACCAGGTCAAGGAACCCGAGAAGTTCAAGGAACTCGTGAAGGAAGCCCTCGAGAAGGACGAGCTCACGCTCATCGTGGCGAAGAGCCCCTGCATTCTTGCCCTCAAGAGCATCCTCGCCTGGGACAAGGCCAACAAGGAAAAGGCGGAAAAGGCTCTCGCCGAGTCCGAAGCCGCCGCAAAGAAAAACGGCAATTTTTAGGAGAAATTTTTATGAGCGTAGTTAACGTGAAATTTGCCGGCCTCGGTGGCACAGGCGTTATCAAGGCGAGCGACGTGATGGCGGAACTCGTGTTCGAACAGGGTTACGACGTGAAGAAGGCCGAAGTGCACGGCATGAGCCAGCGCGGCGGTTCCATCGCAAGCGACGTCCGCTTCGCGAAGGGCGAAGAGGTGCAGTCCCCGATGATCCCGACGGGCGAGGCCGACTACCTGGTGGTATTCGACGAGACGCAGGTCGTGGTGAACGAAGCCTTCCTCAAGCAGGGCGGCGTGCTCCTGACTCCGGCCGACATCGATGTCTCAAAGCTCGAGAACGTGAAGGCCCTGAACGTCGCGATGCTCGGCAAGCTGAGCAAGCATTTCGACTTCACTGTGGACCAGTGGACGGTCGCTTTGAACAAGCTCTTCGCCGAAAAGTTCCACGAAGGGAACAAGAAGGCGTTCATGCTTGGCCGCGAAGGTTAATTCGTCTGAAATCGGAATTGAAAAGCGGGCCCTTTCGGGAGCCCGCTTTTTTTAAAGGCTTTTCAGACACTCGTTGAATTCAGGCTGATTGGAGTCCTGGTACATATAGGCTTCATCGCCATCAATGGAAATCTTGTCTGCATATTCTGCAGAACAGAATTTTTGAGGTGTAGACTGGCTGTCGTGATGGAGCGAGCACGTTTTGTCGGGCGTTTTGATTTCAATGTCAACAAATTCGTCAAAAGAAGATTTCATTACGGGGTTTGAAATCTTGATGGTGAAATTTTTTTCATTTAAGATAAAACTGATTTCAAATCGACTTCTTGAAAGGACTTGTATTCCCAATTCATGAATGAGTTCGCTGTTTGTCAACGCTTGCTCAAATAGGCTGCCTTGGCATACGGTAAATAGACCCCCTATATTGGGGGCGTTTTCTATATTAGTATTTCCTGACTTGCTAGCAAGAACCTTGTAGATGCCTGCAATATAACAGGATTCCATAAAGTCAAAGGTGGCGCTGTCATATGTAGGTTTATAGTACCATATGACAGAGTCCTGTCTTATATCAAAAGCACGGCTGTTGTCGTCTGAGAGGGGGGATGCTTCTTCCCAGAATCCGTATAGAGAATGAGAAGGACCTCCAATTAAAAGAGGGTCGTCCCAGGAATCTGGGTTTTTGTCATGGAGTTTTAAACCATCGTCTATAAATTCGTATGAGTATGTTCTGTTGAATGTGCCAGAATCGGAAATCCATTCGAATGACCCGTTTTCGTAGCGGCAATAAGAATAGTCTGATTTACAGGTCATTGTAAATTCACTTGCGGCGGGGTCGTCGTTTAACTTACAATGAACAGCGTTGTCGGGAATATTGACCGCATTTTGTGAAGGGGAATTGCCCCCTTGCAGGGATTCATCATTCGCGGAGCTGCTGTTGTCGCTACAGGCGATGAATGCCCAAAAGGTGGCCAAAATTAAAGTAGATAAAGCCTTGTTCATGCAATGAAAAATAGTTTTTTTTAATTTTGTTTTTGATGAAGAATTTTTTTTGGTTTTGGTACGGATTGACGCTTTGGGGCACCCGCCTGGTGCTCCTTTGCGTTTTGTACTTTACGGACGCGCCCACGGGCGGCCCGATTGTGGACCGCTGGTATAGATTTTTCCCCCATACGCTGGTAATTGAAGCCGGTGTCGCGATGACGCTTGCCTTTGCGGGCGGACTGCTCTGCACGCTGTTGCGCGGGAAAGCGCGGAAAGTCGCAGGCGTCGTTTTCCTCGCTCTCGGAATCGCCTACATGGTAACTGCCGGGACCGACGACGAGATTATGCGCTGGATGGGTCAGCACCTTTCGCTTTCGTTCATCACCACATACGCGCTTGCCGCATCGGACATGGGCCTGGTGGGGCGCGTGTTTTTGGGCGGTGCATGGCACTTTCTGCTCACGACGTTCATCGTGATTGCGGGAATTGTCGGGACGGTTTTTCTTTATAGGAAGATGTTCGCGAAGTGGAGCGCGGAGACGACACTCAGGAACTGGATCTGCCTTGGGATTGCGCTTGCGCTCGCGATTACGGGACTCACGTCGAAGAACTGGTTCGCGCCGAGCAACATGCGCTGGAAGCGCATCGCGCCGGTCGCTTTCCGGCTGGTAGACGAAATCAAGTACAAGCTCACGGAAAGCGAGCGGCGCAGCGATTACGCCGAAGGCATCGCGTTGCTCGGCGGCTTCCCCCTCGCAGATTACCCCTTCGAGGATTGCACGGCCTCTGCAAGCGAATGCGAACAATACCGTCAGCACGATATTGAGCAATTCAAGGCAAGGGGCGACCGCAAACCCGATATCATCTTCTTCGTGATAGAAACGTTCCGCGGCTGGACCGGCGACATCCGCGTCCCCGCGACATGCGAAAAGCTCCCGAACATCTGCAAGCTCGCGAAGAGCGGTCTCTATTTCCCGAACGCGCACAGCGTGGGCTACCCCTCCATCGAAGGCTTCTTGGGCGTCCTTGCCGGAGTGTGGGCGCACCCGCAGATGACCTTCCTTTCGGACTACCCGAATACGCGCATGCGTGCCCTGCCCGAAATCTTGGGCGAAGCGGGTTACTACCGCATGGTGCTCACCGCCACCGAACCGAGTTTTGACAATTTGCACCCGTGGTTCGCCAAGTGGTTCGACTATTCGGAATACAAGCCAGAGAACCAGCACGACGTCCCCATCGCGAACCGTTTCCGCGAACTTTACGCAAAGCGCCCTGCAGGGCAACCGCTGTTCTTCGACTGGATGAGCACCACGAGCCACGTGCCGTTCTCGTTGCCCAAGGAATACGGCCCCACGCCGAGCGACCCCGAAGAAGCTTACGTGCGTTCGCTCGCCTATATGGATAGCGCCGTGGGCATCGTGATGGACGAAGTGGCCAAGGGTCCGAATGCCGACAATACTTTGTTCGTGCTCGTGGGTGACCATGCGTTTGCGAACAATGCACAGCATCGCGTATCGAATTTTATCGGTGGTGTGCATGACGGTTATACGTGGGTTCCGCTCATTGTCGCAGGCCCGAATATCGAACCGAAAGTCGTCACGACGCCTGTTTCGCAGGTGGATATTGCGCCGACGGTTCTAGATTACATCTTCCTTTATGGGGCTACCGAATTTTTTGTCGGGGAGAGCCTCCTTGAACTCGATCCGCCTGCTGCGTTCGATGGCGTAGACTACACCATCGTTTTCCATGCCGCGTCTAAACATAGGCCGGTATTCGCGTTCCGCATGGGCGACATGACGATGATTACCGACTCGGTCACCTACATCGCGAACATCCAGGATTCAACGCTCGTGAGCGCCTTCGAGACCGTGCTCGAGCCCACCTGGGATACGTCTCACCCCGCCGAAGGATTCGTGACGGGCAAGGTTATCGAGAACGCCGCCGCCAAATACGCCGAGACCTTCCGCAAGATGCGCGCCGCGGGCCATGCCTGGGAATACGTCATCAACAAGAACCTGCTGCTACCGCCAAAGAAGTAGGTGGCCATGTCGCGCTTCTACTGGTTCTTCTTTGCGTTGATTGTGGTCGTTGCCCGCGTGGTGCAGCTCTGTGCGCTGTACCTGTGCAACGCCCCGACGGGCGGGCCGTTCGTAGCTGACTGGAACCGTTTTTTGTGGCACACGATGTTTGCCGATATCGGAATCATCATGGCGTCGGCATTCTGCCTGCAGGCAGTTTCGCTTGCTGTCAGGGGCCGCGGGCTGCGCATTGTAAAAATCGTTTCGGTCGTTCTTGCGGGCATGTACCTTTTTGCCTGCGGTACCGATGACGAAATCATGCGCTGGATGAACCAGAGGCTCTCTTTCTCGTTCATCGGGACTTATATGGGTGCCGTTTCCGATACGGGCCTTGTCGCAAGCATTTTCAAGGAAGGCGCGTTCCATTTCTTGTTCAGTTTCTTTACGGTGGTCGCGGCCATCGTCGGTCTTGCAATCTTTTCGCGCGGGAACCGCCTGGAGCGTGCCGTTGCGCGTCCGTTCCATAAGTCTTTCGTCGCGCCTGTCGTAGCGATTCTCGTGTTTGCGATTCTCGGCTGCACGTCGCACATGTGGTTCAACCCGTCGCACCGCCGCTGGCCGCGCATCAAGCCTATCCCGTACGTGCTTGTGGAAGAAGTTTTGCATGCGTTCGAGTCGCTGGAGCCGCCGGCCGATTACCGCGAAGGAATCCTTGCGCTGGGTGGCAATCCCGATGCCGAATATCCGTTCTGGCATTGGGCCGGCGGCGATTCCGCGAATGCAGATGCGGTGGAAAAGGCAAGCCTCGATGCTTTCAAGGCGCGCCCCCTCGAAGAGCGCCCGGATATCATCCTTTTCAATATCGAGAGCTTGCGTGGCTGGACAAGCGATATGCGTACCAGGAGCTGCATGCGTTTCCCGAACCTTTGCAAGCTCGTTTTAAGCGGTACCTATTATCCGAACGCGCACAGCGTGGGCTATCCGTCCATCGAAGGTTTCCTCGGCATCATGGTGGGCGTGCCGAGCCACCCGCGCGCGACGTTCCTGTACAACTATCCCAACACGCGCATGCGTTCGATTGGCGACGTGTTGCAGGCGGCCGGTTACGAACGCCAGCTGCTTTGCGGTTCCGATCCGAAGTTTGACAACGAACTCGTGTGGCAACAGAAGTGGTTCGACTACAACGAATTCAAGCCGGAAAACGACAACGATGTCGCGCTTGCCCGTCGCTTCGTGGAGATGTACCGCGAACGCGATAAGGACAAGCCGCTGTTCTTCCATTGGATGAGCCGCAGTATGCATATCCCGTTCGACTTGCCTGCCGACATGGGCGAACGCCCTGCCGATGCAGAAGCGGCCTACCTGCGTGCCGAAGCCTACATGGATAGCGCCCTCGGGATTATTGTGAACGAGGTGAAGAACGGCCCGCGCGCGAATAGCACTCTGTTCATTCTGGTGGGGGACCATTCGTACCCGAACAGCGCGCAGACGGCGGAATCGGAACGCCTCGGCAAGATTCACGAAGGCGAGACCTGGGTGTCGCTGATTTTCGCCGGAGCGGGTGCCGAACGGACAATGGACCTGCGTCCCGTATCGCAGGGAAGCATCGCCTCGTCGATTGTCGCTTTCCTGGGACTCGATGTATCGAACCATTTCATGGGCGCAAAGCTTATTTCGAAAGCGGTTCCGCCCAATTCCGCGGATTCCCTGCAGCCTTCCGATTCTGCGGATTCTTCTGTCGTGCCGTTACGAAAACTTCCCGGCGTGTATTCTTTCCGCCAAGGCGAAATCGCCTACCGTATCGATTCCCTCGCGTTCTTCGCGGGCATGGACGATGCTACGCCTGCCACCGTGCGCACCGCCAGTTGGAAAGCGGACTGGGACGTTTCTCGCCCGGTCGAAGGATTCGTTTCGGGACGCAGCGTCACTGTGGATGAAAAGCTTCTCGCCGAGACAACCGCGAAGATGCGCGCCGCCGCCCACGCCTGGGAATTCGTGGTGACAAAGAACAAGCTGATGCCCTGACGCGATCCTATTTCCCGAATCAAGCCTTTTTTATATGCCGAGCTCGTCCCATAACTCTTTGGGTGAAGCGTAGGTCTTGGCGTTGGGGTCGTGGGCGAGTTGTTCGCCTTCCCGAATAGCTTCAAGGAGTTCTTTGGACGGGGGCCTAGTGACGGCAAAGGGTAAACCGTGGTGCAAAACGGCCTGTTTCAGGAAAACGGTAAACGCCTGGGAAAGGGTCAATCCCAGGTCATTGAATAGTTCGGTGGCTTGAGCTTTTAGCTCCTTGTCTATTCGAATGTTTGTAACCACAGTACTCATACCTCTAAATATACAACAAAAAGTTCCAAATGTAAAGTATTTGTAGTGTTATTGTTGTAAAATGGATGCGGCGGCCCCGCATGGCGAACAAGAAAACGGCTCCTGTCTATCCTATAAGACGGATTTTTCTCGAAAAATGAGTTTTTTTTTATGATATCTATCCCTAAAAAAATGCACTCTGTCAAGAAATCAGGTCTTTTCTTTCCTGACGAGTTTTTGCTTGATTATCTTGTATACCGAAAACATGATAATCTGTCGTATAAAACATTTCCTCCTTTTTTTGTGCATCTTGCCTTTGCTGGGGTTGCACGCTTATGCCGATCCTAGTGAAATGTACATTGACTTTACGGCACAGACCGACAACGATTACGATGGCCCCCTGGTGACCAGGATTCCGCAAGGGTTCTTCAATGTGGGATTGCTGGTGGAAGAAGGCGAATGGAGCGAGGGTATCAATGTCGATGAGATGCAGGGGATATCCCACGACAACGAAAACTATTACCTTACAAACCAGTGGGAGATATTCAAGGTTTCCAAGAAAACGCATAAGGTTGTCGCGAAAAATCACCTGCTCAGGGTAAACCGGTTTCTGAAGGACGGTTTCTACCGCCATTTCGGAGGCATCTCGTGCTATGGGGACTACCTGTATGTTGCCACAACGGGGCGTAGGCATCCCCTGACTACGAAGAAGGCCGTCCCGATAATTATTGTGTTCGATAAGGAACTGAATTTTGTCAAGTTCGGATTCTTGCCCGAGGAATTGCAGAAGGGGGCCGCCTGGGTTGCCGTGAATCCGGCAAACGGACACTTGTATTCGTCGTACGGGCAGGTGGTTTACGAGTATTCCCGCGATTTCCGGAACGGGGAAACCTTGAATGCGGTTGGACATTACGTCCTGAATTTCCGGCATGCCGACTTGAGTCCCGAGGAATGGGAAGACGCCGTGGCGCAGGGAGGCACATTCTCCGGCAACGGGGTCCTTTTTTATGTCCTTGACTTGAAACACTCCGCAAAGAACGCGAGCACGGGAATCCATGCCTTTGCCCTGCATGACAGCGAAGGTGACGAAATTGACCTCTGGGGATTAAACAACAAGGGAGAGATGCATCCCTTCATTTCCATAAGGTACATCGGCAGCCGTGACGGGGAGCGTTTCTGGGAAATGGAAGACCTGACTTTCGGGAGGGATTCCATTGGCGAGTATATCGGATTGTTGCAACTGAGAAACGGCAAGAAGGACGAAGCACAGGTGGTCCATTACCGCCTGCTGTACGATATCAGGAAGGCTCTAGACGATCTTTCCAAAAAGTTCTTCTAGCTTCTCGTTCTGCTTGACGGTGTCGTATTCTGCTTCCATCTTGGCACGGGCAGCAATGCCCATCTGCGTGCGCAGATTGTAGTCGCTGGCGAGGTCGTCCATGCTCTCCGCCAGTTTGTCGATGTCGCGCTGGCCAACAAGGTATCCTGTGCGCCCGTCGTCGATGATTTCGGGGAGCCCGCCACAGTACGTACCGATGCTCGCCATGGCGCTTGCGCCCGCTTCCTTGAGCACGATGAGTCCCGAGTCGCGGTCGTTGTTTTTGGCGACGATGCACGGTGCCACGAGTACGTCGTAGTTCGCGAGAAGCTCGGGCATCAGCTGTGCGGCAACGCTTCCCTTGAAAATGACTTTGTTTGCAATGCCGAGTTCCGCGGCGAGGCTTTGGAGCTGTTCCTGCAGCGGGCCCTTGCCAATAAGCGTGAGCGTAGAATCCTTGTGCTTGCCAGCAATCTTTGCGAAGGCGCGGATGCCGTACTCGAAACCCTTCTTTTCGACCTGGCGGCCGATCATCAAGAACTGGGCGGGGCGTTCGGGGCGCCTGAACGGCGTGAACGCCGAAGTGTCGACGCCGAGCCTGTGCACATGAATCTTGCTTTCGGGGGCGCCCAGCTGTACGAGGCAGTCGGCCAACTCCTGCGAGGCGGGGAGCAATAGCTGTGCCGTATCGAACATCCTCTTGTACGTGCGCTTGTAGAAGAGGTAGTCGACGGGAATGTGCGGGTTAAGCAGGATTCCCACATCCACTCCGTGGAGCGTCACGATGAGCGGGACTCCGGCTTTTTTCGCGGTTGCCGAGACGAGCGCCCCGTTCGTGCCGAAATGCGCGTGCACGAACCGCGAACCGCTTTCCTTTATGACGTTTACGAACTTGCCGCAGGGGAGTGCCGCATAGTAGAGCATCCGTGCGACGGGGCCGAGCGAGGTGACTTTGTCGTAGGGGAAGTTTTCCCTGGCTGGGTTCAGGCCGCGGGCGATGACGTACGGTTCGAATTTCTTAGCGTGCTTCACCTGGTCGTAGATGAAGGTCTCGCTGTAGGGCAGCCAGTTGCCTATCGCCATTGCGTACGGGATTTTCGTCATGTTGTTAATGTAGTATTTTTGGAAGACCGTCCGGCGAAATTGATGTATATTTGCGTAGGTACACTATGGACAAGGTCAAAGTCTGCTTTTATCCCACCTGCGAAAACGCGACGAATCACTTTCTCGCGAATCTCGCGCGGCTCCTCCGTGACGAGGGCAGTTTCGAGTGTTCCGGGTTCCTGGACCTTGCAAAGCAGAAGAAGGGCGAGGAATTCAAGCAGGACGTTTACCATTTCAACTGGTTCGACCAGAGCCTCACTTTTGCATCGTTTTTGTACCGCTACTACATCTTGCTTCGCGTAATTTTTGCCCGCAAGAGAATCGTGTGGACCATCCACAATACGGTCCCGCACGGCGGAGTGCCTGTGTACAACCGCATTTTGCGCGCTCTCTTGTTGCGGTTCTCTTCCGTCATCCATATCATGAGCGAGGGGAGCCGCGAACTGCCTTATCTGCAACCGTACCTGCACAAGGTAGAACTCGTGCCGCATGGCGACTACTTCGATTCGTACCCGGAGTCCGATGCCGATATCCGTGCACGCTTTGGCATTGCCGCCGACGTCCCGGTGGTGCTGTTCCTCGGGGCGATTAGACCGTACAAGAATATTGAAACCCTGCTGGAGGCTTTTGACTTTGACGATGCCGTACTCCTGATTTGTGGCAATGTCCGTCCGCACGACTATTTGGATAAACTAACGAAATGCTTGTCGGGCAAGAAGAACGTATTCTTTTCGCCGGAATTCGTTCCCGATACGGCTCTCTCGGCCTATCTTCGTGCCGCCTCTTTTTTGGTGGCTCCCTATTCGTACGATTCCGCCCTCAATTCGGGAACCGTCCTGCTCGCCTGTTCGTACGGCAAGACGGTGGTATGCCCCGACATCGCCGGAGTCCGCGATATCCAGGCCGAGGCCAATTGCCTGTATGCGTATCATTACGCAGACAATGCGGAACATGCAGGAAAACTCCGCGAAGCCTTGGCCCGCGCCCTTGCCGATTACCGATCGGGTGTGATTGCCGAAAAGCAGGCCAGGGCCTTGGATTACATGCGCCGCAATTCTTGGGACGCGAACCGTTCCAAGTGGTGTAGCCTTTTCAAGCGCTAGCGCTTTCAAATTTTCTATCTTTTGAATATGGAGATAAAGGCAAAGGACAGCTACCTTCCCGGTTTTACCGTATTGATTCCCTTCTATAACGAACGGAACTTTTTACCGAGGCTCCTGGATAGCTTGTTGCACCAGACTACGCTCCCCGCGAAGCTCGTGCTGATAGACAACGATTCTACGGACGATTCCGTGGAAGTCGCGAAGAAGGTTCTCGAAAATTCGCCCGTGCCGTACGAGATTCTCCATGAAGCGCGCAAGGGTAAGGCGAACGCCCTGGAACAGGGGTGTACCCGCATCGAGACGGAATACACCGTGTGTACAGATGCTGACACGTGGTTCCCTCCGCATAGCCTGGAACTTGCCGAAAAGCTTTTTAACGAACATCCCGATTATAGCTGTTACCTGGCCTTCGGTGTGAACGAGGAATGGCACGCCGAAGAACAGAAGAATTTTATCGACAAGAGTTTTGCGCTCGCGTCCCATTTCAAGGACCGCTGTTTTTCGGGTGGCTATGGGCACTTTTTCCGTAGCGATCCGTTCCTCAAGTGCGGTGGCTTTTCGACCAAGATATGGCCGTACACCCTGATGGACCACGAAATCATCCACCGCATGCTGCGTTACGGCAAGCGCGGTTACCATAAGGATTTGTGGTGCTATACGAGCTACCGCCGCACGAACCGCAGGTCGGTCCGCTGGAACATCACGGAACGTTTCCTCTATCACCACCTGCCGTCTTTCTGCATGGACTGGTTCTTCTATACGTTCCTGTGGAAGCGGTTCAAGAAGAGGAACATCGTTGGCATCAACTTGCGCGAACAGCCCTGGCAGAATGCTCCCAAGGCGGAAGGCCCCAAGGATGAGTTCTCGGTAGACAAGAAGTATTTGACGCAGAGTTCGCTGTTCTCCGTGCTGGGGACCATCTTCAAGGTTGCCGGCCCTGTATTGATGATTGTGGTGGCCCGAATTTTTGACAAGGAAGAATTCGGCATATACGTTTCCGTACAGTTGTTGATGCTCATGTTCAGCCGTGTGGCAGTCCTTGGGCTCGACAAGGGACTCCACTGGTTTATTCCGCAGAACAGGTTGCTCGGTAGACCTGCGTATTACGGTGTCTCGGAATCCGTGCACCGTTCGCTTGTGATGGCCTTTGGCATATTGTGCATTGGCGTCGTTGCGTCGTTCTTCGGGCTGCACAAGTATTCGGCCAGCCTTTCGGGGCTATCGCTTGTCGATAATGCCCTGTTCTTCGGCTCGCTGTTGCCGTGGGTCGTTATCCACGTACTTTCGGGCGCATCCGAAGGCAATCGCAAACCGCAGTACAAGATATTCGTGAACGACTTTGCAGTCGCGACGCTCGCTCCGCTTATTGCGCTCGGGCTTCATTTTTGCGGGATGGAACACCATGAACTCCCTCTGGGCTTGCTGAGTGCCAACTGCATCGGCGCACTCATTCTCGTGTGGCTTGCGGTAAAGCAGTTCCCCAACATGCCTTGGATAAGCAAGAACCGTCTGGACCCCACTCTGTTCCGCTATGCCTTGCCGCTCGGTTTTTCCGAGGTGGTCGTGTCGCTTCTTTTGCGCATGGACTTGTGGATGGTGCTCCTGTTCCTCGGCCCGGGCTATGCGGGCGTGTACGCATTGATGGTGACTATCTCGAACGGCCTTCGTACCATTAGCCTCAGCTATGCGCCGATTCTTTTGCCGGTTGTCGCGGGCATGAAGCCGGAACGTTACAGCAAGGATTTGAAGGGCACGTACAGCTACTGCGTGGCGTTGGTGACACTTATCCAGCTGGCCATCGGCTTCTTTATCGTCTTGTTCCCCGACGAGATTTTGATGATTGCGGGCAAGTCGTTCGTCATCAATCCCGAAGTTCTTGGCATCTTGTTGTTCGGCAACTTGCTAAACGGATTCTTCGGTTTGTCGGGCACGGTCATCAACGGCATGGGAAACAGCCGCTTTATGCTCAAGCTGAACGTGTTCACGCTCATCTTCGCGCTCTCCTTGAACGCGCTGTTGATTCCGCGCATGGGCCTTGCGGGTGCCGCCCTTTCGACGGCCTCGTACCAGCTGATGCAATGCGTGTGGATGAACGTCTACCTGGTGCGTATGGGCTACTGGCCTTATAAAAAATCTTTGCTGGTGCAGGTCGGCTGGATTGTCGCACTCCTCGCGCTGTACATCGGCATCAACAGCGGTATGCTGAAACTCGCGTTCTATCAGGACGTACTTGTTTTCATTGCCGCGGTCGCAGGCCTGTTTGTTACGCTTTGGAGCCAGGGCCTGATGGATTCGCTTTTTGCCAAGGGGAAAAAGTGATGGGCAAGTACGGAATGATATGGTTGATTCTGTTGGCATTCCTGCTTTCGGCCTGCGAGGAAATCGAGGAAGAAAAGCCGTGGATCCAGGTGGAGCGTCCGCAGATGCTCTTTACCGACACGACTCTCCTGGACAGCTACGACAAGGACGTACTCAACTGGAAACTCAAGACGGCCTACCTTGAACGTTGGGCCGACAAGGAAATCGTCTTTGTGCGCCCGGTGCTTGTCGACATTTATGATTCCCTCGGCGAACGCGTCGCGTTCCTCCGTGCGGACTCCGGCAGCATGGACATGAAGTTTACTTACGTGAGTGCGTTCGGACATGTTTACGCACTTACGCCAAAGGGCGCCTCCGTTCGCGCCGATTCGCTCCTTTGGAACAAGAAGGACAACCTGGTCCGTACCGAAAGCTACGTGCGCGTGGTGAGCGAAGAGGGCGACGTGCTGCAGGGCAAGGGTTTTGAGAGCGATGCCAAGATGGACCACTGGAAAATTCTGTCGGACGTTACCGGCATTTTCCAGGATGCGGCCAAGCGCCTCAAGGAAGAAGACAAGAAGGAATCGGTGCATCTGGAAAACGCTTCTTCGTCATCGCAAGTGGTAGCGTCTTCGTCGTCTGCCGCCAAGCTTGCAGCTCCGGCAGCTTCGTCTTCTTCGTTGCGTAAGCTTCCTCCCTCGTTGATGCCGCGCCGCAACTCGGCTGCCGCAGCCCCGAAAAAGATGGATTCGAACGACTCGTTGGCCATGGAAGAAAACCGCAAGGCCAAGGAGAAGGTGGAGCACATGAACATGCTCCGCGAGCAGGCGCGCAAACGCATGAACCAGGGAGATTCTACGAAGAAATGATTCCGGTTCTCCGACACCTGCTGGCACTGCTTGCGTTAGCGTCCGTCTTTTGCGGCCACGCCTTCGCGCAGAGTTCGCCCCTGATTATGAAGCATGCCGACGTGCTGAACGTCGCGCGTACCTATGGTACGTTGTTGCTCGAGGGTAAGGTGTTCTTTGTCCACGACAGCATCCAGTTCCGTACGCAAAAAGCATCTTGGAACAAGAACTTGGAAGTCGTCCAGTGCGATGGCGGGTTCCTCTTTACGCACCCGTCGGGCTACATCCAGGCGAATACCGGCATGTACAACAAGAAGCGCCAGGTGGCGACCGCCACAGGCGACGTGAGTGCCGCCGATTCTGCGGGTTCGTACATGCTGACGGGCCAGCACCTGATTTACGACCGCGAACAGGAAATACTCACCATCCCGAGCAAGCCAAAGCTGTACCAGTTCGACAAGAAGAAAGACGGCTCGGTGGATACGGTGACTATCGAGGCTCGCCGGATTGTGTTCAACAAGAAGGAATCCTTTGCGGAAGCCTTCAACGACGTGAAGGTAGTGCAGAGCGACATGGTGGTCACTTGCGATACGGGCTACTTTGACCGCAAGAACAACTGGCTCAGCATGAAGGGACACCCTAAGTGCGAGATGAAGAACTACCAGCTCACGGGCGATTCCATCTTCCTGGTGCTCGACGAGACTGGAAAGTCCCTGCAATCGGCGCTCGTGATTCGCAACGCTCACGGCGTGCAACAGGAAGACCCCAAGAAGGGCGCCCCCGGCAATGTTACCGAGGCCTTTGGCGATACGCTGTACTGCGAGTTCGCGAACAACAAGATTGAACGGCTCTACGTGAACCTCAACGCGAAGGGATTCTTCTACGAGACCGACCTCCCGGATTACCGCAACCTGATGGACGGCGACCGCCTGGACCTGTTCTTCAAGATGGGCAAGATGGACCGGGCTGTTGTTTCGGGCAAGGCACAGAGCACGTATTTCTATGTGAAGAAGGATCGCACCGTCTCGGGCAAGAACGAGGCCGCGGGCGATACCATCAACATCCTTTTCGACGCCCAGAAGAATGCAGTGAAGTCGCTCAAGTTGCTGGGACGTTCCAACCTCGCGAGCGGACGTTACGTGGACCTCGAAAAGGAAAGCCGCAACAAGGCAAAAGCGAAGGCCGATTCGCTAATTCAGGCCCAAAAGCGTAAACTCGACGCCTATGCGGTTGACAAACGGAACGTAAAAAACAATAATATGGACAAGAGCAAGAAATGAAGACTTTAGTAAGTACCATCCGCACGGACAAGCTGCGCAAGATATACGGCGGTCGCCAGGTTGTGAGCGACGTGTCCATCAGCGTGTCCCAGGGCGAGATTGTCGGGTTGCTCGGTCCTAACGGCGCCGGCAAGACGACGTCGTTCTACATGATTGTCGGCATGGTGCGCCCGGATGCGGGGCACATTTTCCTCGACGATATCGAGATGACCGACAAGCCGATGTATAAGCGCGCCCGCTTGGGCGTGGGTTACCTCCCGCAAGAAGCGTCCATCTTCCGCAAGCTCTCGGTCGAGGACAACATCATGGCCATCCTCGAGACGCAAGACATGAAGCGCCGCGAGCGCAAGATGCGCCTGGAACAGCTTCTCGAGGAATTCAAGATTACGCATATCCGCAAGACCAAGTCCATGAGTTGCTCCGGTGGCGAACGTCGCCGCTTGGAAATCGCACGCGCCCTCGCAAGCGACCCGTCGTTCCTTTTGCTCGACGAACCGTTTGCCGGAATCGACCCCATCGCGGTCGCCGACATCCAGTCCATCATCTCCGGACTCAAGGAACGCGGCATGGGCGTGCTCATTACCGACCATAACGTCCGCGAGACGCTCTCCATTACCGACCGCGCCTACATCATGTACAAGAGCCAGGTGCTTACCGAGGGTTCGTCGGAATACCTCGCGAACGATCCCGAGGCGCGCCATATTTACCTCGGTGACAGTTTCCGCTTGGATTAGGGAAGGTTTGGTATGGATGTTGGAATGCAACTGGGGCAGAGCCAGCGATTGGAGCAGACCATATCGCCGCAAATGCTCCAGTCCATCACTATCTTGCAAAAGAATTCCCTGGAGCTGGAGACGGCTATCAAGCAGGAAGTGGAAAGCAACCCGCTGCTCGAACTGGACGACGAGGTTCCCGAGGAAGTTCCCATGGACGATGTCGCCGGGAATGGCGACGACGATTACGCGCAGGATTCCCGCGATGACGCCAAGGAGATGGACTTTGAACGCGGCACGCTCGAGGACAGCGCCGACACGGATTACGACATTTACGAGAATTCCTCGAACGAGGAATGGGCGAAGCGCCTGGAAGACGGCGCTAACGACGTTGATGCCCCCTTCAAGGATTTGAACGGCCCTTCGCCCGACATGGACGAGGTGTGGGACCGCCCGCAAAAAGACCGCGACGCGAGCCTTCAGGACCGCCTTGTGGACCAGCTGCGCGAGTGGAGCGGGACGCGCGAACTCCTGGACCAGCTCAAGTCGGCCGGATGTACGGAGACGCGGTTCCGCGAACTGGTGGAATACCTCATCGATTCGCTCGACGAGAACGGCTTTTTGCAGAGCGCCGACGAGACAGCCATGACGAAGGTCCTTGCCGACAACGACCGCTTTATCGTGGAGATAGAGCGCGTGCTGCGAGGCGAGATTCCCCTCGAGTCGGCGAGCCTGCCCGTGGCCGAGGCTATACACGTGCTGCAGAGCTTTAAACCGCGCGGCATTGGCGCCCGCAACCTGCAGGAAAGTTTCTTGATCCAGGCGATGGCCTACGACGATTTTCCGGAACTGGCTATCGCGATTTTGCGAGATCACTTTGACGACCTGATGGCGCTCCGCTACGGCAAGATTGCAAAAGACATGGCGGTGCCGACCGAGTCCGTGCAACAGGCGGTCGCAAGCCTCTCCAGACTCGCCCCGCACCCAGGTCTGCAGATTTCGGCGAGCCCCACGCAGGTGAAGGCGGCCGACATGGGAGTCGTGTACAAGAACGGCCGCTACGAGGTGGAAAGTTTCAAGCCGCCGGTGCAAAAACGCCTGCGCATCAACAAGACGTATGCCGCGATGCTTGAGGACAAGCATTTGAGCAAGAGCGACCGCGAGTACATCCAGAACAACCTGGCCAAGGCGAATGACTTTATAAAGTCGCTCGACAACCGCTTCAGCACCATGGAGCAGGTGATGCGCGCCATCGTCAAGCACCAGAAGGACTTTTTCAAGAAGGGCCCCGCCTTCCTCAAGCCGATGATCCTCCAGGACATCGCCGACGAGGTGGGTCGAGACCTCTCTACGATTAGCCGTGTCACCAACGGCAAGTACGTGGAAACGCCCTACGGCATTTTCGAACTCAAGCAGTTCTTTACCTCGGGCGTAAAACAGGGCCCCGAATCCCAGGACGAGGTCGTGGGTTCGGCGCAGATTTTGGACGCCATCAAGGCGCTGGTCGACTCCGAGGACAAGAAAAAGCCGCTTTCGGACCAGGCCATATCCGAGGCCCTCCAGGCTCAGGGAATCCGGGTCGCCCGCCGCACCGTGGCCAAGTATCGCGAGGAAGAGCTCAAGATTTTGCCCGCCAGGTACAGAAAACAGGTGTAAATGACTTAGAACAAGTGTAAAAAAAGGTTTGAATTTGCCCGAAATCGGCCGTATATTCCAATTAAGACGATAATCTGCCGGAAAAAACGACAAAAAGCTTGCTTTTTTCGGGAAAAAAGATGTATATACTCTAGATGCAAGGCAAAAAGCCTTAAAATAGCCATCTTAATTTACGGAGGTATCACTATGGACATTCAGTTTTCTGCTCGTCACTTCAATGCATCTGCCGGCCTTCAGGACCGTATCCAGGAAGAAATGGATAAATTGGCCAAATTCTACCCGAACATCACCGGAGCCTCTGTAATTCTCGATCACGAAGTTGAACACCTGCGCCACTGCGAAATCTCTGTCAGCATCACGGGCAACACCATTGTCGCCTCTGCCGACGAAGAGAACATGGGCAAGGCTGTCGACGTGACGCTTGAACGAATCAAGGTCCAGTTGAAGAAGGCCAACGACAAGCAGAACGACCATCGTGCACAGCCGACATCTAATCTTGTATAATGGCTGAATCAAGAATGAGAGATATAAAAGTTTTGCACCGAGAAAAACTCTCGGTGCGAGACTTTTTTTTCCATTACGGGAAGGATCTCCAGCTGGAGCTCCATTCTCCCGAAACGGATTTGGAAACGGATATTGCCGAGAGCGGTATCCATCGCCCCGGCCTTGCCATGGCGGGCTATACCAAGGTGTACAGTTCCCAGCAGATTCAGGTGGTTGGCCATACCGAATGGAATTACCTGGAATCGCTAGGCCACGAAGGACGCCAAGAGATTTTTGAGCGCCTGTCGGTGTTCCACGCCCCGATGTGGGTGGTGACTCATGCGCAAATGCCGCACCCGGAACTGCAGGAGATGTGCGCTAAGCTGCATATCCCGCTGTTCTCCACGACGCTGCATACCTATGAGTTCAACAAGGTGGCGCAGCGAATTTTGGAAGAATTCTTTGCCCCGCACGCCGTGGTTCACGGAAGCCTCGTGGACGTTTACGGTGTGGGTATGCTCTTTGTGGGCGACAGCAACGTGGGCAAGTCGGAATGCGTCTTGGACCTCGTGGAAAGCGGGCATCGCATGGTGGCCGACGACGTGGTGCACATAAGCCACGTGGGCAACATCATTATCGGGCGCCCCGACCCGCTCATTAGGCACCACATGGAAATCCGCGGAGTGGGCATCATCGATATCCGTTCCATGTTCGGTATCCACGCCATCCGCAAGGTGAAAAAGATCGAAGTGATTGTGGAACTCCAGCAGTGGAGCCGCGATGTCTCTTACGACCGCACCGGCCTCAACGAGAGCGAAGAAATCGTGATGGGCGTGTCTATCCCGAAAATCGTCATCCCGGTGGCGCCCGGCAAGAACCTTACCGTGATTAGCGAGGTCATCGCGATGAACTCCCTGATGAAGCTGAACGGCCAGAACGTGGCCGCCGACTTCAACGAGAGCCTGATGCAGAAGATCAAGGAAAAGGCGAAGGGAAAGTATTCGGACGACCTGTTGGATATGAATCCCCAGCAATGGGATCCTTACGAGTAGCATGAACCAGATTCTAGAAAAGATAAAGTCGAACACCTTCCCGTTCATCGTGGCGGTGACGCTCCTGTTCGGATGCAGCGCGGCGTGGTACCTGCTGCATCCGTCTAGCCCGTATCACCAGCGCTACGTGTTCGTGGTGCGTTACGAGTCTATCGGTACGCTGTCTCCGGGGAATCGCGTGGGCGTGCAGGGCATTACCAGGGGGCAAATCCTGAAGGTGGAGCTCACCGACGATGCCGTGTACGTGACTGCTGAGGTCTTGGCCACTACGAAGATTCCAAGGAATTCCGAGTTCCGCCTGATTATGTCGGGCCTTATGGGCGAACGCGAGATGAGCGTGATTAGCGGGGATTCCCAGGACTACATTGCCGACGGCGATACGGTCAACGGTATTTTCGACAACGGGACTTCGGACATCTCGAAAGATTTGTTCACGGCGCTCAGGCATCTTGAAGATATCAAGATTCAGATAACCGCGGTCAAGGATTCCTTTACCGAAGGAAGCGCGGGCAAGAGGATCGACCGCATCGTGAAGAAGGGCGGGAAGATTATGAATGCGACCCGCAACATGGCCGACGAGAGCGAAGCCGAGGTCAATGCCGCGCTCGAAAGGGGCAGGGCCGCCCTGGAAAAGGCCAAGGCGATTGCCGAAACGCTCCCGGACCAGACCGACGCCACGCTCAAGAAGGCGGAACGCTCGGTCGAGGCGGTGGATTCGCTGGCGGCTAGTTTGGACAAACTGAAGGCCGAATTGGACAAGGTTTCGTCCAAGTTGGAACAGCAAGACAACACGGTCGGGCTGTTTGTTTCGGGCAAAGGTCGCATAATTAGCGAAATTGACGCACTTTTGAAGGATACGGACGCCTTGATAACCGATATCAAAAAGTGCGGGCTCCGGCTGAACGTAGATATTTTTTAATATTACATGTTTTTTTTGTGAAAAAAAGATAGTTTAACACAGATATTGTGGACACGTAACGAAAAGGAGCGTACTATGGCTGAAAAGAAACCTGCGAAAATGAGCGATGCCGATCTCAAGTTTTTCGAGGAGATGCTTATAGAGAAGCGTCGCCAGTTGGTGACTGCCCAGAGCGAATCCGAAAAGGCCAACGCGTTCCACGGTCAAAAGAGCCAGGCCGGCGACGGTGGTGATTCCGACAGCGCCGATTCCGCGACTGACTACAACGCCCTCGAGACGACCTTCTCCCTGGCCGCCCGCGAAGGCAAGTACCTGGTTTACCTCGAAGAGGCCCTGCAGCGTATCCGCAAGGGAACATTCGGCGTGTGCAAGGTCTGCAAGCAGCTTATCCCGAAGGCTCGCCTCCTTGCGGTGCCGACCGCGACCAAGTGCGTGAACTGCAAGGAAGAGACGAAGAAGAAGGAACAGGAGAACAACCGTATCGAAATGGCACGCTTGTTCGCCGAAGAACAGCGCCGCGAACTCCAGAAGAAGAACGCCGGCCGCTAGATAGAACCGAAGAAAGTATCAGAGAGAATAGCGCGGAACGCATGGATGCGGTCCGCGTTTTTTTCGCGGTGCGGGTACGTGAAGTTGCTGAGCAGCACGACGGCGGCGCCCTTGCTTGGGTCGGCGACGATGCTTGCTCCGGTGAAGCCCGTTTTGCCGAAGGCATGCGGCGAGATGCGCTTTCCCATGAACTTTTCGCTGTTCAACTCCCAGCCGAGTGCCGTGCAGGCGGACGCGGCGTTTGCTGCCGAGCTGCCCTCCGGCATGAACCGCGCGGAGTCTTCCCGCGTGAATGCGTTGTTGCTGACGAGTTCCAGGATGCCTGCGGGGGCTACGCGGATCTTTTCGCCAGCGTCGTTGACCGCGGTTCCGTCGTTTAAAACCATCTTCACGAACTTGAGCAGGTCGGGCACGCAGCTGAACATGCCGGCGCTCCCGACGGGGAAGAGCTTGCGCAGTACCCAGGCGCTCTCGTCGTGGATTTCACCGCAAATCTCGCGCCCGCGGAACTCGCAGATTTCGGTCGGAGAAATTTCGTTGGGCGGGATGGGGTTCCAGTCGCGCGTGAGCGGGTCCCAGCCGCTGCGCGTCATGCCGAGCGGTTCGAAAAAGCGTTCGCGGCCTTGCTGCTGCAGGTCTTTACCGGTAAGGCGCTGCAAGATCATCCCGAGGAGAACGCTGGCAGGGTTCCCGTAGTTGAAGTCTGCTCCGGGCGCCTTCTCGAACTGGTACGTGAATAGCGCATCGAGGATGCCTTCGGGCGGAAGCGTGCGTAGAGTCTTCATCGGCACGCGGTAATCCAGGCTGTGCGTGAGCAGGTGGAAAATGCGGACGTCTTCGCGGTAGTTTGTCTGTAGTTCCGGGATGTAGTCGATGACCTTCGCGTCTACGGAGAGTTTGCCTTCGAGGATGTAGCTTAGCGCGAGGGTAGACGTGGGGCAGACCTTGGTGAGGCTTGCGATATCGAAGACGGTATCTTCGGGCGTATTGAACGGGATGATTCGCGTGGAGCCGTCGGGCAAGATGAATCCGGCGACGGCCTTGTTGAATACTCCGGCGGCCTCCGCCTGTTCCAGGAGCCTTTCGATGTTGTTTTCGCTGAAAGCCATGCTAGAATTATAGTAAAGTTGCCATGCAGGGCATGGTCCCTTGCAATATTCATTTGTTATCTTATACCTTATGGCAGAAGAGCAGATTGACATCCTGAACGCCGACGGAACCCCCGCGGGTTATTCCTGCGGGCGTACGCGCGTGCATGCGGAAGGCCTGTGGCACCGCACGGTACACATCTGGGCGTTCGACAGCAAGGGGCGAATCCTTTTCCAGCTGCGCGCTCGCGTGAAGGAGAACAATCCCGGACTCTTGGACACGAGCTGTGCTGGGCACATCTCCGCCGGCGATACAAGCGTGAACGCCGCCGTGCGCGAACTGCGCGAGGAACTGGGCGTGCGCAAGAGTTCGCGCGACCTCGAATACTTATTCGAGGCAACACACGAGAGTGTGTTGAACGGCGGCAGCTACCTTGACAACGAATACTACGACGTTTACAGGACGACCCTCACGGACGAGGAGGCGAATTCGCTTGTGCCGCAGCCCGGCGAAGTCGATGATTTTGTATGGATGACCCGCGAGGAATTTTTCGCGAAGCTCAAGTTGCATCCCGAGAAGTTCGTGTCGCACCCGAAAGATTACCAGTGGCTTATGGAGAATGCCCGATGACGATGTACAAGAATACGGCTCTCGTGCTTGAAGGCGGCGGAATGCTCGGTGCCTACCTGTCGGGCGTGCTCGACGTGATGCTCGATAATGGACTCAAGTTCGGCGGCTATGCCGGAACTTCGGCGGGCGCCACGCACCTGTGCAACTACCTCTCCGAACAGCGCGATAGGAACAGGCGTGTCGACGTTATCCATTCGGCGAGCAAGCGCTACATGGGATGGGGCAACCTCATCCGCACCGGCGAATTCTTCGAAGTCGATTATTGCTACAGGCAGATTCCCTACGTGATAGATCCGTTCGATTTCGAGAAGTTCCGCGAGAACGCCGCTCAGTCCGATTTCTATGCCACTGCAACGAATCTGGAAACGGGCGAGGGCGCCTACTTGCTGACCCGCGAACTCGACACGCCCGAAGGCATGGACAGGATCCGTGCCTCGGCATCGCTCCCGCTGCTGAGCCATATCGTGGAAGTCGACGGCATGAAGCTTGTGGACGGCGGTACCGCCGACAGCATCCCGTTCGAAATTATGGCGAAGAAGGGCTTCGAAAAACAGGTCGTCATCGTGACGCGCCCCGAGGGTTATGTCAAGGGGCCGAATTCGCTGATTCCCCTGTTCAGGCTAATCTATCGCAAGTATCCGAAGTTTGTCGAGGCCTCGAAGAACCGCCATATCCGTTACAACCAGTGCTTGAAAACGCTTGACGAATGGTGCAAGCGCGGGACTACGTTCCGAATCCGCCCCAGTGCGCAGCTGAATGTCGCGCGTCTCGAGAAAGATAAGTCTAAACTCGCGCGCCTCTACGACCTCGGCGTGAAAGACGCGACCGCGATCATGCCGGAGTTGATAAAGTTCCTGGAGAAGTAAAGTGTCGAAGGCAATAACCGGTCACAAGTACCGCCATTATAAAAAAGAGACGATGGTCTATACCGTCGTCACCGCCGACGCGCTCGATTGCGAATCAGTCAAGCCGCTCGTGGTTTACCGCAGCGAATACGAGACTCCCGACCATCCGAAGGGAACGCTCTGGGTGCGTGACCGCGAAGATTTCGAAAGCAAGGTGACGCTCGCCGACGGCATGGTCGTGGACCGCTTTACGGAAATCGGCTAACCGCTGTTCCGGCAGTCTCTTCCTATATTTCATCATCATGGACTCCCGGACTTTTGCTGCCATAGACTTGAAGTCGTTCTTTGCCTCGGTGGAATGCATCCTTCGCGGTTTGGACCCGCTCAAGGCAAAGCTTGTGGTGGCCGACGAGAGCCGTACCGAGAAGACGATTTGCCTTGCGGTGACGCCCGCGCTCAAGGCTTACGGGATTCCGGGCCGTGCCCGCCTTTTCGAGGTGAACCAGAAGGTGCGCGAAGTCAAGCGCCGTACGGGCGAGGACATCGAATTCATTATCGCCAAGCCACAGATGGCTAAATACGTGGAGTATTCCACGAAGGTCTACAACGTTTATCTGAAATACGTCAGTGCCGACGATATCCACGCCTATTCCATAGACGAATGCTTTTTGGACTTGACACGATATCTGAAATTGTATAAGAAGTCGGCGCGGGAACTAGTGAAGACGATTATCCAAGATGTTTTCATGACGACGGGGATTACCGCGACAGGCGGCATCGGCACGAACCTTTACCTGTGCAAGATTGCGATGGATATCATGGCGAAGCATGTAGAAGCCGACGAAGACGGCGTGCGCATTGCGGAACTCGACGAGATGACTTACCGCAAAAAACTCTGGTCGCACCAGCCGATTACGAGCTTTTGGCAGGTGGGCCGCGGTATTGCGGAGCGACTGGAAAAATGTTACCTGAACGGCGGCCGCGGTATCCACACGATGGGTGACATCGCGCGTGTGAGCGTCAAGAATCCCGAGGGCCTGTACAAGCTTTTTGGCGTGAATGCGGAACTACTGATTGACCATGCGTGGGGTTACGAGCCTTGCACCATCGCCGATATCAAGAAGGCGAAACCACGCAGCCAGAGTACGGGCGAGGGCCAGGTACTGCAAGACCCGTACAGCTTCGAGAAGGCGCGTCTCGTGGTGCGCGAGATGGTCGATACCGTATCGATGACGCTAGTGTCGCACGACCTGGTGACGAATGCCATGGTGCTTACCGTCGGTTACGACCGCGAGAACGTGGACAAGGGAAACTATTACGGTGAAACCGTGCAGGATTATTATGGAAGGACGGTGCCGAAGCCTGCGCACGGAACGGCGAACATCGGTTACTACACGAGTTCGCAAGCGGTGATGGCAGAAGCGGTGATGAAGCTTTACGACCGCATCGTGAACCCGAAATTGACGGTGCGTCGCCTGAACCTCGTGGCGACGGACATCGTGGATGCAAGTTACGAACAGTACGACTTGTTTACCGACGTGCAGAAACAGCAACGCGAAAAAAAGCGCCTGAAGGCGGAACTCCTCATCAAGAAACGCTTTGGCAAGAATGCCATCGTGAAGGGCATGGACTTGCAAGAAGGCGCCACCACCATCGAGAGGAACGGACAGATTGGGGGCCATCGAGCCTAATTGATGATTGATAATGGATAATTGATGGTTGATGATTATAAAGACATAATAAATTTGCCGTACCCGCGAGACGACTGGAACTTCCTCATGAAGCATCCGCGTATGAACGTGGAAGACCGCGCGAAGATTTTTCATCCGTTTGCGGCGTTGCGCGGGCATGCGGAAGCGCTCGATGCCACGGCGGAACGCAAGCAGGATGCGGTCGAGAACGAGTTGACTCTGGAAGACCCGGATGCCGTGATACCGGATGCCGGCGCGGAAAATTTTTAAATTTTACGCATGAACTTGCCTGCAATTTCGTGTGCCCTAGGCCTCCTTATTTTAGGGGGTTGCGCCTACCATCCTCCAAGTAGAGAACTTCCGGAGTACGGCCGCAGTGAAAAGACGTGGGCGGAAGTTGAAGCCGACAGCATCTACAAATATGACCGGAAAAAACTCAAGTGGGCGGACTCGTCAGAAAAAGACGTAAGCAATTATATCAAGGAAGGCTTCGATAAGATTGCGGAGCGTTCCTACACTTTTGCAGTAGAACCTTTCAATAAGGCGTGGCTGCTAGATTCGCTGAACCCGCATATATACATGGGATTCGCGCTTGCCGAAATGTGGAAGGGCGAAACGAAAAATGCTGTCAGGTATTATGCCAAGTACAGGGAACTCTACGAGAAAAATCCTGTCCCGCGATTCCCTGCGAAGTCGGATTCTGCTGCGTCGCCGGACTCTGCGAAAGCCGCGACTGCGGACACATCGTGGCGTGAAAGCTTTGTGTATGGAAAGCTGGTTTCGATGAAAAAGGATTGGGGGATCCGTTTTGAACCCGAGTGGTGTGATGTCTCCCTGTCGTCTGCAAACGCCAGGCATCAAGATCGCATGTTGAATTCGGACGTACTGCCGGAAAACGAAAGGATTATTCTGTATCGTTACTTCTTTGCGCGATATAACCCCGCAGATTATGTCGAGGCAGAAATCAAGGCTCTCAGGATTTACGACAAGGCTTCCGGAAAGTGGATTGCTCCACCCAAGGATTCCGTCTATAGGTTATCGTATGTCGAGCGTAAAGGACTCTTTGTAAGCGAAGAAGAGAAAAAAATTATGGAACTGGGTGCCCCGTCCGTTCCGGATTCTTCTGCACGAGTGTTCTTGCTGAAGCCCTACGCATACAAAGATGACCCGCTTGCACCCTTCGGCTATACGGACGGATTATCTGAACAGGAACTCGGCGGGTCTCCTGACAAACTGAAACTCAATCTTTATCAGACAAGGAAGTATATAGAACCGTCGCCCATAAAGACGCCCGTGCGTTCCGGCATTGCCCGCGCCCTTACCGACGGCAAGTACGATTCGCTGCGGATATACCTGGACTTGGCGCGGGAGCTGGAAAAGCATTATGGATATATGCCGCTCTCCGATGCGGAATACGCGCATGTCTCCCTTCTTGATTCCGGATTTCTGGCGGATTCGACTGTCTACCGGTATGAAAAGAACTTGCGTGACGGTGCGACGGACAACAGCGTGAACGATTCGCTGGAACTCCTGATTGCATACCGTTTGTATCCGTATGTCTTTTCGGACGAGTTCTTCGATAGGGTGAGTTCTTCGCCCGAGAAAATCCGTTTGATAAATATGGCGCAGCAACCCTTTGTCAATTCGGCGGGGAAGATTCCCGACAACCGCGTTGGATTCCGTGTACATATCGGCCCCAGGGTGAATGTCTACGACGGTTCCATACGGAAAGTTATCGGCCCCGCCTCCGTGGGCGGCGAAATGGATGTTGAGGGGTGCCTACTCTACGGGTGTCTCGGTATGGGCGTCTCCATCTATGGCCAGGTTGATGGCAAGGAAACGATAAAGTACGACGGCGAGGTGTACGATAGGAGTTTGACAGGAGATGCTTCGCTTATGGCGACTTTGGGGATTAGGCCCTTCATTCATAGGCATGGCGATCTGGAATTGTATGGAGTTGTGAATGTGGCGGAATATGCGACGAAGGATTCGACTTTTAAAACGCTTTCGTCGGTAGATTTGGGCGTCGGTGCGGCGATTACGTACCTCTTCTTCGATTCGGAGAAAGGCGTAAAGAGTTCCTTTATAAAGGATGTGCGTATCAAGTCCGAATACATCTTGAATGACTCGCAAAGAATGCTTGGGGGCGAGCACGGGTATACCCTCGCGCTTTCGCTACAGTTCGGTTTTGGCATGACGAGTTATACGTTCATCGAAGAGAAGGACAGCAAACATGAGTTTGGCTTCTGGGAAAGGGTCAACCGGTTCCGGGCGAATTATCGGAGGTGATATGTTGCGTTTGATTTTTTTTGCTGTGATGCTTATCTGTATGGGTTCGTTTGCGGCGAAGGCTGCGCCGAAGGTCGCTAAGGTGGCGGCAAAAAGCGCCGAGTTCAAGGATTCGCGTGACAAGCAGAAATACCGCCTGGTGAAAATTGCCGACCGCGAATGGTTCGGCGACAACCTGAATTTTAAAAGCGAGGGCAGCTACTGCCTGGATGACGACGAGAATAACTGCATGGCCTATGGACGCCTGTACACATGGGATGCCGCCCAGAAGGCATGCCCTGCCGGGTTCCGCCTGCCCGCCCAAGCCGATTTCGAGAGCCTCTGGACTGCCGCCGGCGCCGACTTTAATGCAGGTTACCTCATCAAGACAGATTACGGCTGGAAGGGCGAGACGAACGGGAACGATACGCTCAAGTTTTCTGCGATGCCTGCCGGCAACCGCTTTGACGACGGTACGTACGGGAACCTCGCAAAATTCGCGTTTTTCTGGAGCGCCGACGATGCGCTGGAAGGAATCGGACAGGGCGATGCCCGCGTGTGGTACCTTACGAACAAGTCAATGGCTTTCGGCTTTACCTCCAGGGCGAAAATTTTCGCATTCTCCGTGCGTTGCGTGCGGAATGCCAAGTAGTGCGGCTTCTCCGGAGGCACGGCTTTTGCTAAATTACGGATAGGTCCCTTTTATCCGAGGTGGTTATGAATCTTGACGAAGAACGTATCCGCGAACTCCAGCGCAAAGACAAGGAACACGATGCCCGTCTGGACATGCAGAAGGAAAAGGACTACGAACACGATGTCCGCATAGACGCCCTTTATTCCAAGGGCCGTGAACAGGATTTCAAGATCAAGGCCCAGGCCGCCAAGGATGCAGAACACGACTTCCGCTTGAATTCCGTGGACTCCGTAAACGAACTGCAGGACGATGAACTGCACCGCCAGTCCGAAAAAGACCGCGAGCATGATGCCCGCCTGGAAAAACTCGAAAAGCTTTGTGCGAACTTGACGGCCCGCGTCGAGGTGCTCGAGGCCCAACTGAAAAAATAGATATGCACCAGCCGATTCGCAACATCGCCATCTTGGCCCACGTGGATGCCGGAAAGACGACTCTTTCCGAGCGCATCTTGTTTACGGCGGGCGAGGTGAGGCGCCCGGGCAAGGTGGAAGAAGGCCTTGCGACGATGGACTACATGCCCGAAGAAAAGGAAAGGGGTATTACCATCGAGAGCGGCGTTGCGCATTTTGAATGGAAGAACACCTGGTTCAATTTTATCGATACGCCGGGGCATGTGGATTTCGGAGCCGAGGTGGACATGGCGCTTACGGCGGTCGAAGGTGCCGTACTCGTGGTGAGTGCCGCGAGTGGCGTGGAAACCCAGACGGTCGCCGCGTTCCGCAAGTTGCGCGAAGCGGGAGTTCCCACGATCCTGTTCGTGAACAAGCTTGACAATCCCGATTACGTTCTCGACGATACGCTTATCAATATCGAGGAACAGCTCGGCGTGCGCCCGGTGCTTATGACGCTCCCGCAGTTCGAGGGCGGCAAGATGTCGGCGGTGCTCGACGTATTGAGCCAGAGCCGCCTCGTGCATTCCGATACGGGCGAAGAGGCGGTTGACGAAGGCTGGAACGTGGAAGACGGCTGGGATGGTTCCCGCGAACTCCAGAAGCACTATGCCGAGGCTTGCGAGTTCGCCAGCAACTTTGACGATGAAATCTTGAAGCTCGCGATGGAAGGGAAGGCAGTTGCGCCCAAGATTCTCTTGCGCGGTTTAAGGAAGCTCGTGAAGAGCGATGACTACGCGCTTTGCTATGCGGGTTCCGCGCTCGAAGGGTTCGGCGTTCGTAGCCTTATCACCGCGCTTTCGTTCTTTTTGCCCGAGGTTCCCAGGTTCGGCATCAACGAGCTTGGCCAGGTGATTCGCTTGCGGCACTTTAAGGGTGTGGGCGAGATTTCACTTTTCCGCAGCCACACGGACATGGAGCGCAAGGAGTGGCCCGCAGGTTTCGAGTTCTCGCGCCTCAAGGCGAACTTGCTTATTCCGGTAGACGAGATTCGCGCCGGCGATATATACGCGGTGCGCACCCCGTTCGAAACGGAACTTGGACAGATTATTTATTTAGATGGACAGTGTCATCCTGAGAGGAGCGTAGCGGAGTCGAAGGATCCAGACCCGCTGCACCCTGACACCTCCATCCGAGACAACTACCGTCCTCTTCTCCAGACCCGCGTGGAATGCCTGGGCTCCGACGATTACCATCATGTGGAAAAGAGCCTGAATACGCTTGCCCGCATGGATCCCTCTTTCCGCGTGCAAAAAGACGATGGCGGATTCTGGTACTTGCATACCGTGGGCGAGGTGCAGCTCGATGTGTTGCTTGCTCGTTTAAAGCGTGAATTCGGTTGCGAAGTCAAGGCCGGCAGCCCTGAGGTGCGCTGGCAGGAACGCCTGTGCCGTAGCGTGGGCCCTGTCGAGAATTCTTTCCAGCTCGGGCCGCACAAGATTTCGATAAAGCTTTCGGCGATGCCGCTCGAAGGTGACGCGCATGATATCCGCTTGTCCGCGGAATTTCTGGAAACCGCTCCCCGCGAGATTTTGGCGGGTGTGCGTTCGGCGCTTTTGGAATCGACCGAGATAGGCGTGCTCGGCAAGGGAGCATTGGTGGGCGTGCGTTTTGAGGTTCACGAATTTACTTGGACCGAAGGCGCCTTGCCACCGATGATCAAGAAAGCTTGTGCCGATGCGGTCACTAAACTCATCAAGCCCGCCGACGTACAACTGTACGAACCTATCATGGAACTTTCGCTTGAATGCCCCGTAAACTTTGCGGGCCTCGTGACCGGCGATATCCAGGCCCGTGACGGCAAGGTGAAAGAAATCGGTGGCGACGGCAAGACGCACTTTTTGAAGGCCGACATCCCGCTCCGCAAGATTTTCGGTTACGCCACCGGCGTGCGTAGCATCAGCAAAGGCACTGCGCTTTATAGTATGAAGTTGCTCGGCTACCGCCCCGCGACAGTTTGATATATATTTAAAACATGAGCGCCCAAATCCCCAATCCAAATACGATTCATCCAGTCGCTGGCTACGACAAGGAAATCTACGTCAAGCCGACCATCAAGAATCCGAACATCATCGTCGGGGATTTTACCTACATCGCTGACTCGGAATTCGAAAGCCATGTGACGCACCATTACGACTTTATCGGCGACAAGCTCATCATCGGGAAGTTCTGCCAGATTGCTGCAGGCGTGGAGTTCGTGATGAACGGCGCGAACCACCAGATGAATGCCGTTTCGACTTTCCCGTTCTATACGCTTGAAGGCTGGGACATGAAGCCACCTGCTGCAAGCGATATGCCGTTCAAGGGCGATACCGTTATCGGGAACGATGTGTGGATCGGACAGAATGCGACAATCTTGCCTGGCGTGCATATTGGTGACGGCGCGATTATCGGCGCGAACAGCGTTGTCGCTAGCGACGTGGAACCTTATTCGATTGTCGTCGGGAACCCGGTCAAGTTGATCCGCTACCGCTTTGATGGCGAACTGACTTCGCTCCTTTTGAAATTCAAGTGGTGGGACAAGCCCG
>Ga0256407_10001269_pt1 | contig 54618 bp, 36 predicted proteins | sample RumenRJG_04DNA_FD_193489 | JGI IMG/M metagenome (GOLD analysis project Ga0256407, IMG submission 193489) | Bovine rumen microbial communities from Lethbridge, Alberta, Canada - RJG_04 | ecosystem: Host-associated > Mammals > Digestive system > Stomach > Rumen | place: Canada: Alberta... | reverse complement strand
CCGAACCGCCCGCCTCCGACGCCGCGCCCGCGCCCGAGCCCGAGCCGGCGGCGCCCGCGGAGCCCGAGCCCTACCGCGCGCTCGACCCCTACCACGACCTCGTGCTCGAGGCCTACGAGTCGATCAAGGGCATGCCGTTCGAAGAGGCGACGAAGCACATGCAGACCGCGCTCGCGCAGGCGGCGCAGCAGCACCCCGACGACGCCAAGCGCTTCAACCTCCTCCGCCAGCCGTTCCACACCGCCGCGCCGTGGAGCGACCTGGTGGGCCTCGCGCTCGTCGACAACCCCAAGGAGCGCGTCATCCGCATCGGGACGAGCAACTTCCGCGTCAAGCCGACCGGCTACGCCAACGGGAGTCTCAAGTGCGACATCATCAAGGACGGCAACCCCATCCGCGGCCGCACGCTCAACCTCGGGCGCATGGACCCCTCGGAGATGTATCGGATCATGAAGACCGTCCCCGTCGACCAGTCCTACTCCGCGCTCTACTCGCGCGCGCTCCTTACGCTTCGCGAGGGCTCGCCCGACGAGTTCCGGATCTTCTTCAACCGGTTCCGCGACAAGCTCCGCGCCCTCGAGCCCTTCCTCGAGGCGCACACGCTCAAGCGCTAGCCCCGCGCCCCGCCGATGGCCGATCCGCCCCTTTCGACAGAATTGCAGGATTCGCAGGATTCACAGGATTCCCCCCTCCCTCCTGTCAATCCTGAAAATCCTGGAATCCTGTCGAACAAGCGAGCCCGCCGGCCATGGTCGTGGCTCGCGCTCCTCGCGTTCGCCGCCGCGGCCGCGCTCGCCGCCGTCAACGTCTGGTTCGGCCCGCTCAACCAGGACGAGGGGTGGTATCTCCTCGCCGCGCAGAACGTCTCCCGCGGGATGATGCCCTACCGCGACTTCCTCTACTCGCAGGGGCCCGTCCTGCCGTGGGTCTACGGCGCCTTCTCCGGCGTCTGGAGCCCGGGCGGCGTCCTCGGCGGCCGCATCCTCACCGCCGCGATCGGCCTGCTCGCGGCGCTCTTCTTCTCCGGCCTCGCCGGCGCTCTCGCGGGCCGGCGCGACCGGGCGGCCGACTGGCCCGCCTTCCTCCTTTCGCTCGTCCTCCTCGCGCTCTCGCCCGACTGGTCCTACTTCACGGCGATCCCCAAGACCTACGCGCTCGGATCGGCCTTCCTCGCGCTCGGCTTCGTCCTCGGCTTCGCCCCCGCCCTCGTTTCCGTCCGCGAGGGGCGGCGCCTCGCTCCCGCGCTCGCCGGCGTCTGCTTCGCCCTCGCCGCCGCGACGCGCGCCACGCTCTGCCTCGCCGCCGTCCCGGTCTGGATCGCGCTGATCGTCCTGGCGCGCCGCGACCGCGCGCGCCGCTTCGACTGGCTCCTGTTCGCCATCGGCTGCGCCGTCGCGCTCGCGCTCGTCTACGGGCCGTTCCTCGCGATCTGCCCGGAGAACCTCCTCTTCGCGCAGGCCCTGCACACGGCCCGAAACTCCGCGCCCCTCGGCGAGTGGCTCGTCCTGCGCGCCGGCTTCCTCTGCCTCCTCGCGCAGGGCTATCCCGCGATGGTCGCCGCTGCGGCGATCCTCGCGGCCGCCCCGGTCTTCCGGACGCGCGAGGCCGGCGGTCCCGCCGGCCACGCCGACGCTTCGCGCGTCCTGTATCTCGCCGTCGTCGCCGCTTTCGCCCTCCTCACGCTCGCGCACTTCCTCGTCCCGTTCCCCTACGCGGACTACAACGTGCCCGCGATGCCGCTCGCGGCGGTCGCGCTCGCGGTTCCGCTCGGGCGGCTCGTCGCGCGCTCCGGACTGCGCCCCTGGCGCGTCGGCCTCGCCGCGCTCGCGGCGTCGCTCGCCTTCGTCGCCGCGTCGCCGTGGCCGATGAAGTGGGTCGACGGCGAGCAGCGCCTCTTCTGGTTCCGCTCCGACCTCGACAGCGCCCTCGCGCGCCTGCGCCGCGCGGGACGCGCCGTCCGCGAGGCGAATCCCGCCGGCAAGCCGCTCCTCACGCAGGAGGCCTACCTCGCCGTCGAGGCCGGCGCCGGGGTCGTGCCCGGCCTGGAGATCGGGCCGTTCTCGCTTTTCCCGGCGCTTTCGGACGACGAGGCGCGCGCGCACCGCGTCCACAACGTCGCCACGCTCGAGGAGGCGATCCGGACCTGCGACGCGGACGTCGCCGCGCTCTCGGGCTACTCCTTCCTCATCGCGCTTCCCACCACCGAGCCGCTCCCGGAGGCCGACCGCGAGCGGCTCCTCGCCGCCGTCCGCCAGCGCTTCCCCGACGTCGTCCGCGCCGAACCGCGCTTCGGCCAGCAGAACACCCCGCTCGAAGTCCGGACGCGCCCGGCCTCCTCCGATCCATCCCCCGAACCATGCCCGCACTGAACCAGGAACAGTACCGCCCGCAGATGCACGCGGCGCTCGCGGAGATCTCCGCGCTCGTCTTCGACGCCCCCGGCTTCCGCGAGGCCTCCTTCCGCTTCCGCGACCCGATCGGCCCCGACGCCAACGCGGAGCTTTCCATCCGCCCCGTCACGGTCGGCGGCGATCCGCTCTGGCAGCTTACGCGCGCCGGCCTCTCCGAGAACAAGGGCCACGGCCGCGCGAAGAAGCTGCTCTGGGACCTCGCCAACTCCGCCAACATCCTCCTCGAGGCCCACGCCTCCTCCGAGGACGGCGCCGCGCTCCACCTGCGCACCACGAAGAAGGGGCACGTCCTGCTCCAGCGCGTCCGCGGGAAGACGAATGCTGAATGCAGAATGATGAATGCTGAATGCAATCGCGTTCCATCCATTCAGCATTCAGCATTCAGCATTCAGCATTCCCCGGACGAACGGTCTCCGCACGACCGCGAGAAGGACTATCCCCTCGCGCGGTTCGACTCGGCGAAGCTGCTGCTCGCGCTCGGCTTCACGACCGCCGACGGCGCGATGAAGCCCTCGATGCACGCCAAGTACCGGCAGGTGAACCAGTTCCTCTCGATCCTCGACGCGACGCTCGACGAACTCCCGCCGCGCAAGGACCCGAAGGCGCCGCTCGTCCTCGTCGACTGCGGCTGCGGCAAGGCCTACCTCTCCTTCGGCGCCAAGGCCTACCTCGAGGCGACGCGCGGCGTGACGGTCCGCCTCGAGGGCGTCGACCGCAACGAGAAGGTCGTCGCGTTCTGCCGCCGCACCGCCGAGGCGCTCGGCTGCGCGGAGACCGCGACGTTCGCCGCGTGCGACATCGCGAAGTTCCGGCCGTCGGCCGCGCCGGACGTCGTCCTCTCGCTCCACGCGTGCGACACCGCCACGGACGAGGCGCTCGCCTTCGGCGTCGAGCGCGGCGCCCGCGCGATCGTCTCCGCGCCGTGCGGCCAGCACGAGCTGCAGAAGACGCTCGACGCCAACCTTCGCCCGCACCGCGCGGTCCTGCGCAACGGCATTCTGCGCGAGCGCCTCGCCGACATCCTCACCGACGCCTTCCGCGCGCAGATCCTGCGCGTCATGGGCTACCGCGCCTCCGTCGTCGAGTTCGTCGACCCCGAGGCCACCGCGCGCAACGTCCTCATCCGCGCCGTCCGCGTCTCGCGCCCCGGCACGGGCACCGCCCTCGCCGACTACGAGGACCTCCGCTCCGCCTGGGGCGTCACGCCCTGGCTCGCCACCCGCCTCGCCGCCCTCCGGCCCGAGCTCGCAAGTCCGGCGGTCCCGGGCGGTGCGTCCCGCGCCGCCGGTCCCGCCGGGCGTTGATCGCGCCGCGCCGGGCGCGCGGCGGAACGACCTCAAGTCGGTCCTACCGGTCCCCCTTGCCGCGATTGCCGCCTTCGGCGACGGAAAGCGGCGCGGGAACGGCGTCGGGATAGGGGGCCGCAGAATCGACGTACTGACCGTAGTCCCCGCGGGACAGGCCTGCAAAGGAAAGGTCTTCGTCCAAATCGGGCCAGTGGATGCCGAAGGGAGAGACTTCCATCCGGGAAAGCTGTTCGGACGTTCCGGCCGCCAGACGACGATTGCCCTTCGCCGGAAAGCGGATTTCCGCGCCGCCGTCGAACGCAATGGTGAAGATGCCGTCTTCGAAGCGGACGGTCGGGATCTTGTCAGCCAAACGTCTCATGCCATTTTTCCTCGATTTCGGCGCGCCGGGCGTTGACGATCTCCTCGGCCCTGTGAAGCTCCTGCACCTTCATCCCGATGGATTCCCGGAGGCAAAAACGGGCGGTGCGGCGGATGCCGTTCGTCTGTCGCCCACGATAGCAAAAACCGTTCGGTGCGTCAAACGACGAAGCCTCGCGCCGGAGCCGGAGTCGCCGGGCGGCATTCCCCCCGCCGCGGCGTTTGCGCCGGGCCGGACCCTATGCTAGAATCGGCGGCGTTCGCAACGCGTTCCGAGACGCGAGAGGATTCCACCATGCAAGACATCGCTACGTTCATTTCCGCCGGCAAGGCCTCGCTCGGCATCGAATTCGGCTCCACCCGCATCAAGGCGGTCCTCGTCGGGCCCGACCTCGCGCCGATCGCGCAGGGCGCGTTCGACTGGGAGAACCGCCTCGAGGACGGCGTCTGGACCTACCACGACGACGAAATCTGGGCCGGCCTCCGCGCCGCCTACGCCGCGCTCGCGTCCGACGTGGAGCGGAAATACGGCGTCTGGCCCGAGCGCCTCGCCGCGATCGGCTTCTCCGCGATGATGCACGGCTATCTGGCCTTCGACGCGAGCGGGAAGCTGCTCGTCCCGTTCCGCACGTGGCGCAACACCATCACCGGCGCCGCCGCGGACGAGCTTTCGAGGCTCCTCTCGTTCAACATCCCGCAGCGCTGGACGATCGCGCACCTGCACCAGGCGGTCCTCAACGGCGAGAGGCACGTCCCGGACGTCCGCTTCGTCACCACGCTCGCGGGCTACGTCCACTGGCGCCTCACGGGCCGCAAGGTCCTCGGCGTGGGCGACGCCTCCGGCGTCTTCCCGATCGACAGCGCCACGCTCGACTACGACGCGCGCATGGTCGCGGCCTACGACGGGCTCCTCGCGCCGCGCGGCCTGCCGTGGAAGCTGCGCGACCTCCTGCCCGAGGTGCTGCCCGCCGGCGCCGACGCCGGCACGCTCACCGAGGAGGGGGCGCGCCTCCTCGACCCGACCGGCGCGCTGCAGGCGGGCGTCCCGCTCGCGCCGCCGGAGGGGGACGCCGGCACCGGCATGGTCGCCACGAACAGCGTCGCCGCGCGCACGGGCAACGTCTCCGCCGGCACGTCCGTCTTCGCGATGGCCGTCCTCGAGCGCCCGCTGAAGGGCTGGTATCCCGAGGTCGACATGGTCACGACCCCGACCGGCAAGGCCGTCGCGATGGTCCACTGCAACACCTGCACCTCCGACCTCAACGCGTGGATCGAGCTGCTGGGCGAGGCGGCCGCCGCGCTCGGCGCGTCGTTCGACAAGCCCAAGCTCTACGACACGCTCTTCGAGAAGGCGCTCGACGGCGCGCCCGACGCCGCCGGGCTCGTCGCGTGCAACTACCTCGCGGGCGAGCCGGTCACGGGCTTCGCCGAGGGCCGCCCGATGTTCGCGCGCCCGCCGGACGCGAAGCTGCGCCTCGGCGACTTCATGCGCGCCCACGTCTACTCCGCCATTGCGACGCTGCGCCTCGGCATGGACATCCTCTTCCAGAAGGAGAACGTCGCGCTCGACTCGCTCCTCGGCCACGGCGGCCTGTTCAAGGCGCCGGTCGTCGGGCAGCAGCTCCTCGCCGACGCGCTCGGCGTCCCGATCACCTGCCTCTCCACCGCCGGCGAGGGCGGTCCGTGGGGCATGGCGCTGCTGGCCGCCTACCGCGCGGAGAAGACGGACGGCGAGACGCTCGAGGCGTTCCTCGCGCGCCGCGCGTTCGCGTCCGCCAAGGGCTCGACCCTCGCGCCGACCGCCACCGGCAAGACGGGCTTCGACGCCTGGCTCGCGCGCTACCGCGGCCTGCTCGAGGCCGAGAAGGCCGCCGTGGCGTCGCTGTAGGGATCCGACGCCATGAAGGAACTCCAGATTCCCGAGATCGTCGACCTCGCCAGCGCCTTCTACGGCTCGGCCGTCCTCTTCGCCGCGCTCGACGCCGGCGTCTTCGCCGCGATCGAGAAGGCCGGCGGCGCCTCCGCCGACCTCCCCGCGCTCGCCGCCGCGACCGGCGCGAGCGAGCGCGGCCTGCGCATGCTGCTCGACGCCTGCGTCGCCGTCGGCATCCTCGCCAAGGACCCCGCCACGGGCGCCTGGCGCAACACGCAGGCCGGCCGCCTCGCGCTCGTCCCGGGCGCGCCCGCCGACCTCTCCCGCGCCATCGCCTACAACCGCGACGTCTACCCCGCCTGGGGCCGCCTCGGCGAGCTCGTGCGCACCGGCGCGCCCGTCGAGCGCCCCGAGCTGCACCTCGGCGGCGACGCCGCGCGCACCCGCGTCTTCGCCGCGTCGATGCGCGGCCGCGCGATGGCGATCGGCCGCGGCGTCGTCCCGATGCTCGACCTCGGCGGCCGCACGCGCCTGCTGGACCTCGCCGGCGGCCCCGGCGCCTACGCGGAGCTGCTCGTCCGCGCCAACCCCGGCCTCTCCGCCGTCACGGTCGACCTCCCCGCGATCTCCGACGCCGCCGCGGAGTTCGTCGCGCAGGACGGCCTCTCGGACCGCATCGAATGCCGACACGGCGACTACCACGCCGACGAATACGAGCCCGGCGCCTACGACGCCTGCACGATCTTCGGCGCGCTGCACCAGGAGTCGCCCGCGGACATCGTCGCGATCCTCGGCCGCGCCTTCCGCGCGCTGAAGCCCGGCGGGGCGCTCTTCGTCCTCGACATGATGACGGACGCCACCCGCGCGAATCCGCCCTTCTCCGCGCTCTTCGGCCTCAACATGGCGCTCACGACGAAGAACGGCTGGGTCTTCTCCGACGACGAGCTCAAGGGCTGGATGCGCGAGGCCGGCTTCGAGCCGGGCGAGACGCGCCCCGCCCCGCCCCCGATGCCGCACTGGCTCGTCGCCGCCGTCCGGCCCTGAGCCGCGTTTGAACTTCGTCGTCGCCTGTGGTAGCATCCAGGACATGCGAAAGACCACGCCAGAGGAAGTCGCCGCCGCCCGGACGGACTTCGCCGAGCTCGCGGCCGCCGTCGCCCGCCTTGGCGGCGCCGCGGAGGCGGAGCGCTTCCTGGAGGAGCTCTTCACGCCCTCGGAATGCGTGGAGCTCTCGAAGCGCTGGGCGCTCATGCGCGAGCTGCTCGCCGGCAAGTCGCAGCGCGCGATCGCGCGCGAGCTCGGCCTGAGCCTCTGCAAGATCACGCGCGGCGCGAAATACGCCCGCGACGAGGATTCGCTCTTCCGGCGGGCGGTGCTCGGCTCGCGGCGCGGGTAGCCCCGTCGAGGCGGCGAAACGCAGGCGTTCCATGGCCGACGTCCTCCAGATCCGCGGGCTGTGCAAGTCCTTCGGCCCCGTCCGCGTGCTGCGCGACGTGTCGCTCTCGCTCGGCGCCGGGCGCGTGCTCGGGCTGTGCGGCGAAAACGGCGCCGGCAAGTCCACGCTGATGCGCTGCGCGACCGGCGCGCTGCGGCCCGACGCCGGCGAGATCCGGATCGACGCGGGAGGGGAGGGGAGGATCCCCGCGTATCTCGTCCCGCAGGAGTTCGCCCTCGTGCCGTCGATGACCGTCGCGGAGAACATCCTGCTCGGGCGCGAGATCGTCCGGCGCGGGCTGGTCGACCGCCGCGCGCAGCGCGCGGTGGCGGCGGGCCTCCTCGCGGGGATCGGCGCGGAGCTCGACCCGGACGCGATCGTGGGCGACCTCGGCGTGGCCGACCGGCAGAAGGTCGAGATCGCGCGGGCGTTCCTCCGCAGGTCGCGCGTGATCTTCTTCGACGAGCCCACGACGGTGCTCGGGCCGGAGGACTCGGAGGCGCTCTTCGAGACGATCCGCGCCTTCGCCGCGGGCGGCGGCTCGGCGGTCTACGTCTCGCACAAGCTGCCCGAGGTGCTGCGCGTCTGCGACGAGGTCGCCGTCCTGCGCGACGGCGAGCTCGTCGACCGGCGCCCGGCCTCGGCCTTCACGCCCGCCTCGCTCGCCGAGGCGATGGTCGGGCGCCCGCTCTCGCGCCTCTATCCGCCGAAGGCGCCGTGGCGGGGCGACGAGGCCGCGCCGCCGGCGCTCGAGGCGGAGGGGCTCTCCGACGGCGGGCGCGTGAGGCGCGCGTCGTTCCGGCTGCGGGCGGGCGAGATCCTCGGCCTCGCGGGCCTCGCGGGCGCGGGGCGGACGGAGCTCGTGGAGCTGCTCTGCGGAATCTCGCGCCGCAAGGCGGGAACGCTGCGCCTCTTCGGGCGGCCGGTGCGCTTCCGCTCGCCGGCGGAGGCGCTCGCGGCGGGCGTCGCGGTCGTGCCGGAGGACCGGCAGGGCGCGGGCGTGCTGCCGGACTTCGCGGTCGCGGACAACGTCGCGCTCTCCTCGCTCCGCGCGCTGCGGCGCGGGCCGTTCGTCTCGCGGCGGCGGCGCGACGCGCTCTTCGCGCGCCTCGGCGCCGAGCTGCGGCTCAAGGCCGAGGGGCCGGACGCCCCCGCGCGCTCGCTCTCCGGCGGGAACCAGCAGAAGGCGGTCGTCGCGAAGGGGCTCGCCGTTCGGCCGCGGGTCTTCCTTTTCGACGAGCCGACGCGCGGCGTCGACGTCGGCGCGCGCGCCGACCTCTACGAGATCCTGCACCGCCTCGCGGCGGAGGGGATGGCGGTGCTGCTCGTCTCCTCGGACCTCGAGGAGGTCATCGGCAACTGCGACCGCGTCGTCGTGATGCGCGACGGGGAGACGGTCGGCGAGGTCTCGGGCGCGGACGTGGCCGAGAAGCCGATCGTCCGCCTCGCCCACGGCGTGTAGCGGCGCTACGCGAAGCGTAGGCGGAGCAGGCCGGAGGGCGGGACGGCGGCGCGCTGCAGGCCGCGGACCGGGGCGGCCACGGCGACGGGGCCCCCGAAGACGTCGAACGCCTCGGCGGAGACCGGCGCGGCGGCGAGGTCGAGGAGCAGGGCGGGGGAGTCCGTCGCGTTGACGATCCACGCCTCGCGGTCGGCGGGGACGGCGGCGCAGAGCCCGGGCTCGTAGACGGCGATCACGCGCTCCGCGGGGGAGGCGCCCTCGAGGATCGGGTAGCCGAGCTCGGGCGAGCGGGGCCGGAAGTCGCCGCGCAGGAGCGCGTCGCGGTGCTCCGTCGTCCACGCGATCCAGTGCCGCATCATGCGCCTGTGGTCCGCGGGGAGGCGGTCGAGTCGCATCGAGTACTGGATCACGGAGAAGAGCACGGAGAGGATCTGCTGCGCGGCCTGCTCCGGCGTCTCGCGCGGGTTCCACTCGAGCATGTCGGAGTGGACGGCGGTCGTGCCGGAGGTGAGGCGCAGGCGCGCGGTGCGGGCGCGGTTGCGGAGCGGATCGCCGGGGACGTCGCCCGCGCGGATCATGTTTCCGAAGGATCGGATCGCGGGCCCCATGTAGCCCTGGCGGAACTCGATGAGAATTTCCGGGCGGAGCGCGACGAGGCGGCGGCGGACCTCGGTCATGAGCGCGAGGACGGCCTCCGGGACGGACCGGATGTCGCGGCCGGCCCAGCCCTCGGCGGCGGCGGGGTCGGGATCGGGGGCGTAGAAGCTGTCGATGAAGTCGAGCTTCAGGCCGTCGAGGTTCCATTCGCGAACGGCCCGCTCGTAGGTCGAGGCGAGGAACTCGCGCACCTCGGGGAAGCGCGGGTCGAGCACCCACGCGCCCATGTTCTCGCGCTTGTAGAGGAACTTGCCGGCGAAGCGCTCCGCGGCCCTGCTCCGGAACCCGACGAACGGGACGGAATACCAGATCATGTATTTCATCCCGAGCGCGTGGACGCGTTCGACGTGGGCGCGGAAGTCGGGGAAGCGCGAGGGCGCCGGCTCCCAGTCGCCGCAGAAGGCGTAGCCGCGGCCGGTGTCCTCGGTCTGCCAGCCGTCGTCGACGATGAGCGTCCTCATCCCGAGCGCGGCGGCCGCGGCGAACTCGCGCTCGAGGTCCCTGTCGTGGACGTCCTGGTGGTAGCCGTACCAGGTCGAGTAGAGCGGATCGAGGGCGGCGTCGGGGACGGGCATCGGCGCGTATTCGGGGCGCGCGCAGACCCAGTCGGACGCGGCGCGGACGGCGTCCGCCCAGTCGCTCGGCGCGGCGTCGAGGCGGATCTCGGCCTCGTAGGCGGAGAGCGGCGCCTCGGGCTCCTGGAAGAAGCCGAGGCGGACGTGCACGAGGCCGTCCTCCTCGTAGAGGCCGAAGCGCCAGTCCACGAGGCGCGTCGCCTCGGAGCAGGCGACCGAGAGGCGCGCGCGGCCGTCGGTGCCGGCGAGGACGAGGACCGGCGACTGGGTCGCGATCTGGGTGCGCATCTTCCCGCCCCATTCGGGCGGGAGCGTCGGGACGTCCGCCGCGCTCGTCCAGATCCAGCGCACGCCGGGCTGCGCCGCGACGAGCCGGACGTCGAAGCGCGGCGGCGGCGCGGGCTCGGGGGCGGAGAGGCGGACGCGGAGGAGCTCCGCGCCATCGGGGTCGGTCGCACGCGACGTCTCGAAGCGCCATGCGCCGGGCTCGTCGCAGAGGAGGGAAAGGGCCTCGGCGGAGGCGAAGCCCGAGATGCCGGTCTCCATGGGCGCGCCTAGAACACGAGCCCGACGTCGACGAAGAAGAGCGCGCCGGAGAGGTCGACCTCGCCGATCGGGCGGCCGAGATACTCCACGTCGGGCTTCTGGAGATCGAACTGGTAGCCGCCGCCGACCGCGAGGAAGGCGGGGTCGAGGTCGAACTCGAGCTGCAGCGAGACGACGGCGAGCGAGGTGTCGTCCACGTCGAGATACTTGTCGGGATGGTAGTAGCGGTCCCGGTCTCCGTAGTAGCGGCGGTGGTGGTGATGGTAGTCGTCGTCGTCCCAGTCGTCGATGTCCATCGCGACGTAGCGCGCACCGACCTCGCCGCGCAGGGAGACGATGTCGCCGAGCGGAATCCGCGCGAGGAGCGACGCGCCGACGGGGACGGCGACGATGTCGCTCTCGACCTCGCCCCAGTCGTCCTCCCAGACGTAGGAGGCGCTCTGCACGCCGACGCCGGCCCAGAGGCCGAAGACGCCGGAGGGCTCCCAGACCTGGAGACCGAAGTCGACGGCGCCGCCGACGGAGTCGTCCCAGCAGTCCTTGTCGAAGGCGACGCCGCCGAGGCGGATGTCGAAGCCGAAGACCGGACGGCCGGAGTCGGCGTCCTGGGCGCGGCCGGGGAGGGCGCACGCGGCAAGGAGGGAGAAGGCGAGCAGGAGGGGCGTTCGTTTCATGGGGTGATCCTTTCCGCGCCGCGGGATTGCGCGGCGACGAGAGGCATTCTAGCAGAAGGATCGTCGCCGTGCAACGCGGTTTTCGGCTCTTGCCCGCGCGCGTGCGGGACTTGCGCGGGCGCGCGAAATGTGGTAGATTCACGCGCGCCGCGCACGAAGCTGCGGCTTTTTCCCAGACAAGGCTTTCCCCATGAGCAACGCCACGACTCCGCCCCCGGTTCCCGCCGGCGAACTCGGCGATTCCGTCCGCCGCGACGGCGCCCTCCGCCGCTTCTTCCTCACGGGCGACACGTTCACCCTCCGGTCGCTCTTCTTCTCCGCGCTCGGCATCTTCTTCATCTCCGGCCTCGCCAGCTTCCACGACTGGGTGCTGAAGGGCTCGCCGATGATCGGCAACCAGCTCCCCGTCGGCGTGTTCAGCTACCTGATGTTCGTCGGGCTCTTCTGGAACGGGATCTGGCGGCTCGTCGACCGCGCCTGGCGCGCCCTGGCCCCCGGCGCGAAGAGCGGCCCGGCGGACGTCCTGTGCCTCACCGGCCGCGAGATGGCGGTGGTGCTCGTCGCGACGATGCTCGCGTGCTTCCCGCCGACCTCCGGCTTCTTCCGCTACTTCCAGCGGCAGATCATGCTGCCGTGGCACTTCCTGGCGAACAACCCGGTCTGGGTGAAGTTCGGACTGCTCACGTCGGGCGACGCCTGGACGGGCCAGCTCTACGACTTCCACCTCCGGCCCGAGCTCTTCCCGGACCCGTGGCCGGGCGTCGGCGGCGACGTGCTCGCCTCGGCCGGCTACGAGCGCGTCTACACGGCGTTCTTCTCGGGGATGGTGACGGCGGAGGGGCCGGTCCCGTTCTCCGCGATCCCGTGGGACGCCTGGGCGCGGCCGCTGCTGCACTGGACGCCGCTCGTGGTGCTCTTCGCGCTCTCGATCCTCGCGATGCAGTTCCTCGTCCACCGCCAGTGGGCGCACCACGAGCAGCTCTCCTACCCGATCGCGCAGGTCGCGGGCGCGTTCTGCGCCGTGCGCGGCGGCCGCCGCGGCGTCCCGGACCTCTTCCGCAACCGGCTCTTCTGGTGGGGGTTCCTCCCGCTCTTCCTGCTGCTCGGGCTCGACTACCTCGCGCGCTGGTATCCGGACGACGTCCCCGCGCTCACGACGATGATGCCGAACCTGCGCTCGTGGTGGGTGCCGCTCACGACCAACGTGCCGATCCTCAAGAAGTCGCTCGCCGGGTGGTCCCTCTGCGGACAGACGCTCTACTTCTCCTTCCTCGGCATCGCCTACTTCGTCTCGTCCGAGATCTCGCTCTCGGTCGGCGTCGCGCCGTTCCTCCTCGTGATCTTCAGCCTGCTGTTCTATTCGGCGACGGGGACGACCTTCGAGAGCGGCACGCTCGACGCCGCGCGCTCGGGCGCCTATCTCGGCTACACGCTCATCCTGCTCTACACGGGCCGCACCTACTTCAAGGCCGTCTTCGCCCGGGCTCTGCTGCCGCGCGGCGGGTTCGGGGGGCCGGGGCCGCTCCGGCTCGCGGTCGCGGCGGTCTCGCTGGCCGCCTTCGCCGCGGGCTGGTGCCGCTTCGCCTTCCACCCGATGCTGGCCGGGCACCGCGCGCTCTACGCCGTCGCGGCCGGCATCGCCATGTTCGCCGTCTGGGCCGTGCTCTTCGGCGGCCTGCTCCGCGGCCGCCGCGGGGAGGACGCCGCCCCCGCGTCCGGCGCGAAGCCCGCGCCCGCCGGGGCCCCTGGCGGCGACGAGGCCGCCGCGGACGCCGCCGCCGCGGCGGACCTGGCCGCCCCGGACGAGGGATCGGTCCTCGCCGCGCGCGTCCTGGTGATGGCGTTCGCCGGGTTCGTGCTCGTCTTCTCGTGGATGTGCCAGAGCTGGCTCGTGGCGCTGTTCTACTCGCTGCTGATGATGGCGCTGTTCCTCGTCTTCTCGCGCATCGCGTGCGAGACGGGCATCCCGTTCGCGCAGGCGGGGTGGAACCCCTCGGACCTCCTGCTCAACCTCCTCGGCGCCTCCGCGCTCGGCCCGCAGGCGACCAACTTCACGGTGTGGGGCACCTCGATCCTCACGCAGGACCCGCGCGAGGCGCTGATGCCCTACGCCGCCACGGGCGCCAAGGTGGCGGACGACGCCGGGATCCCGATGAAGAAGGTCTTCCGGTTCGCCGTCGCGGCCGTCCTCGTCGCGCTCGCCGTCGCCTGGGCCGGCTCGACCTTCTCGATCTACAACTACAACCCGATGAGCGACTCCTGGGCCGCGAACTACACGCCGCGGATGTACTTCGACCAGACCGCGCAGATGCTCGGCGGGATGGAGGCCTCGGGGATGCTCGAGGAGACGATGGCGCTGGAGCCGGACGGCACCTTCGCCTCGGAGCTGCTCGCGCCCATCCGGCGCCTCGGCCTGGCGCAGCCCAACGCGCTGCGCAGCCACTACATCCTCTACGGGATGCTCGCGGTGATCCTGGTCTCGATGCTGCGGTTCCGCTTCTCGAAGTTCCCGCTGCACCCGGTGATCTTCCTGATCGTCGGCACCTACCCGGGCTACGGCGCCTGGGGCGTCTTCCTCCTGGGCTGGTTCATCAAGCAGGCCGTGGTGCGCTTCGGCGGCGGCGGCGTCTACCAGAAGCTCAAGCCGTTCTTCATCGGCATCATCACCGGCGAGCTCGGCATGGCCGGCGTCGCCCTCGTCGTCGAGTTCTCGCACTACCTCTGGTACGGCCAGCCCGCCAAGGTCGTCGGCTGGTTCCTCCCCGGCTAGCATCCTCATTCAGCATTCAGCATTCAGCATTCAGCATTCAGCATTCAGCATTCAGCATTCAGCCATGAGCTCCCCTCCGAAAACCGTCCGGAACATCGACGTGCGCAGGCAGCACGTCATGTCCTTCCGCGAGACCTGGCACCTCTGCATCCAGGGCGTCAAGCACCGCCTGTTCCGCTCCGCGCTCACGCTCGCCGTCGTCGTGCTCGCCGTCGCGTTCTTCATGTTCCTCCTCTCCGAGAGCATGTTCGAGCGCGCCGTCGCCCGCGGCGTCACGGGCGAGGACGCCGCCGCGCGCGCCTCGCAGGTCCGCCTCACGAGGATGCTCTCGCCGGCCTCCGACGCGATCTCCGTCGAACGACTCGCGGCGCTCCACGCCCGCGCCGCCGCCGGCGGGGCGGAGGACGCCGCAGCGGAGTTCACGGGCGCCACCGGCCTCGCCGCGGAGCGCGTCCTCGCGCTCGCCGCGCTCGCCGCGCAGGAGCGCGTCTACGCCGAGTGGCTCGACGAGCTGCCCGTCGGCAAGCGCATCGTCCTCGTCGGCAAGCGCACGGGCCGCGCCGCGTTCCGGCACATGATCGAGGAGCGCGACGAGCTGCACCGCCAGCTCGGCATCATGGTCGACGTCCGCGTGCCGGGCCGCCGCGAGGGGCTCGACGCGTTCCTCGACGCCTTCCCCGCCTACGAGAAGGAGATGGCCGCGTTCACCGCCGCGTGGAACGCCGCCGTCGCGAAGGCCGGCGAGGCGACCGCCGCCGCGACCGGCGCGAAGGAGGTCGACCGCTGGGTGCCCGACGCCCCCGCGGACGCAGCCGAGGCCTGGCGCGCCTCGCTCGCCGCGATCGGCTTCCGCTTCGGCCCGGACGACCTCGCGCTCATGCGCACGCAGCTGCGCGAGGCGAACGAGTACGCCGACGTCCTCGACGCCCTCAACCGCCCCGCGCTGCGCAAGGAGTGGTCCACCAAGTTCCGCGAGACGAAGGCCACCTCCGCCGAGGAGAAGATGCCGCAGCTGGCGGACCCGCGCGCCGCGCAGCTCCTGCCGCAGTTCCCCGCCGAGCTTCTGCCGCGCATCGCCGCGCGCCACGCCGTCGCCGCGCGCCTCGCGCTCCTGCAGGACCGCCTCGCGCCCGTCCTGCGCGCCAAGACCGCCGCCTTCGGCCTCACCGGGCGCCAGATCTTCCTGCTGTGCATCTCGTTCCTCGTCTGCATGGTCGGCATCGCCAACGCGATGCTGATGGCCATCACCGAGCGCTTCCGCGAGATCGCCACGATGAAGTGCCTCGGCGCGACCGACGGCTACATCCTCTCGCAGTTCATGCTCGAGGCGGCGCTGCAGGGCTTCTTCGGCGGGCTGCTCGGCGCCGTCGTGGGCTTCGTCATCGCGGTCGCGCGCTCCGGCCTCGCCTACGGCGCGCACCTCTGGCGCTACTTCCCCGCCGGGGAGGTCGCGCTCTGCTTCGTCTTCTCGCTCGCGGCGGGCGTCCTCCTGTCCGCGCTCGCATCGATGCAGCCGTCCTGGAGCGCCTCGCGCATGGCGCCGATGGAAGCCATGAGGGTCGAATAGCCATGACCGAGTTCAACGAAGCGAAATACGCCGAGGGCCGCGAGGTCCTCGTCTCCGTCCACGACGTTCGCCGCACCTTCTGGCGCGGCGAGGAGCCCGTCCACGCGCTCGACGGCGTCACGCTCAACATCTACCGCGGCGAGTACATCTGCGTGATGGGCCCCTCCGGCTCCGGCAAGTCGACCTTCTTCAACGCCGTCGGCGGCCTCGACACGCCGACGAGCGGGCGCGTCTTCATCGACGGCGTCGACATGGCGCAGCTCAACGCCGACGAGCTCGCGTTCCTGCGCTGCCGCAAGATCGGCTACGTCTTCCAGCAGTTCAACCTCAACACCACGATGACGGCGCTGGACAACGTCACGCTGCCGATGGTCTTCGCCGGCGTGTCGGCCGACGAGTCCCGCGCCCGCGGCATGGCGCTGCTGGAGCGCGTCGGCCTGGGCGACCGCTGGAACCACCGCCCGAAGGAGATGTCCGGCGGCCAGATGCAGCGCGTCGCCATCGCGCGCGCGCTCGCCAACAACCCGTCGATCCTGCTCTGCGACGAGCCGACGGGCAACCTCGACCTCAAGAGCGGCAAGGACATCCACCTGCTGCTGCACGACCTGAACAAGAAGGGCGGCGTCACCGTCATCTGCGCCACGCACGACCCGAACATGCTCTCCGTCTCCGACCGCATGGTCTGGATCACCGACGGCCGCATCGCCCGCATCGCCGAGTCCAAGGACGTCGAGATCGCCCAGAACTCCCTCGGCGACGGCCAGGAGGAGGACTAGCCGTGGAACGCGCCGTCCGCGCGCTCGTGCGCGCGGGCCGCATCGAACACCGCGGCAACCGCAAGACCGGCGGCTACTTCGCCAAATCCACCGCCTCCTGACACCCCGCCACGCGAAACCCTTTCCAACCGGAACCCTCCCGATGAAACGAACGCTCGCATTCCTTTTCGCAACCCTCCTCGCCGCGCGGAGCGGTGCGGAGCCCGCGCCCGCCGCCGCGACGAACGCGGTCGCGGAGCCCGCGCCCGCCGGCGGCACCGTCTACGAACGCGTCTACTCGGCGCTCGCCGCGCTGCCCGAGCGGCGCGTCGGTTCGGAGAACTACGCCAAGGCGTTCGACGCGGTGGAGGCGGAGCTGCAGGCCGCGGGGCTCAAGACGCACCGCCAGACGTTCGACTCGCTCGCGCAGGTCACGGAGCGCCTGTCGCTCACCTACGGCGGGAAGCCCGTCGAGGGCGCGCTGATGGTGGACAACGGCCTCGCGGGCTTCGTCCTGCCGGAGCCGATCCGCGGACCCGCGGTGTTCGTCGGCGACGGCTCCCTCGACGCGATCGACGGCAAGGACCTCGAGGGCGCGGTCGCCGTCGTCGACATCTCGCTTCCGGACGCCTCGCTGCGCGAGTGCTTCGCGCACGGCGCCGCGGCCGCCGTCCTCGTCGGCGACGGGACGGCGGACCAGTGGCGCCTCGGCGGCGTCTCGTTCACGCCGCTCACGCTCGTGCCGCGCGTCTACGTTCCGCGCGACCGCGCCGAGGCCGCGGGCCTGCTCGCGGCCGACGGCTCCGCGGAGCTCGCGCTCGACGCCCGCGCGACGCTGCGCGACGTCCAGGGCTGCAACCTCTGGGCGGAGCTGCCCTGCACGGGCGGCTGGACGAACGGCCTCGCGGCGGAGGAGCTCGTCGTGCTCTCCGCCTCGCTCGACACCTACGGCCTCACGCCCGACCTCTCGCCCGACCTGCGCCTCGCGGCCAACGCGGCGCTCCTCGCGGACGTGGCGTGCGAGCTCGCGCGGCGGGGTCCGACGCCCCGCCACGTCCTCGTCGTCTTCTTCGGCTCGCGCTACGGCGGGATGGAGGGCCCGCGCTTCTTCTACCACGCGCTCGACATGGCCGACCGCAACGTGAACCCCGTCGACCTCGACGTCCGCGCCGGGCGCTACGAGGCGGAGCTCGCCAACGCGCGCGACCTGCTCGCCTGGGCCGAGACGAACCACATCGTCGCCGCCTCCACCTCCGGCGCCCTCGCCCGCGACATGCAGGGCCGCCTCAAGAAGCGCCTCGTCGCGATGGCCAACGGCCTGCGCTCGAGGATCTCCTCCCTGAACCTCGAGGAGAAGGCCGCGCGCGACGCCGGCCGCGAGGCCGACGCCGACCGCATCGCCGCCGAGCTCGCCTCGCTCCGAGCCGAGCGCGACGCCTGCAACGCCGTCCGCGAGCAGCTCAACCGCAACGCCTGGCGCGCGGACAACGAGCCGAAGACCGTCGAGGTCTACGAGGCGCGCCGCGCCGACGTCATCGCCGACCTGCGCCTGCGCGAGGAGGAGCTCGTCCGGATGATCGCGAACAACGAGACCTGGCGCGAGCTCTCGAACCTCTTCCGCCCGCTCGCCCTCGTCGGCCACTTCGACTTCGACTTCTCCTCCGACTCGCTCCCGTGGGCCCCCTCGATGAACGAGTCCTCGGGCCTCTACCGCTACTCGGCCACCTCGTCCGGCTCCTACATGCGCGTCCTCTCCGCGATCCGCGCGCTCTACTACGGCGAGGGCGGCATCGCCGAGGGCCGCCTCGGCGAGGGCGCCGCCGACCCGTGGGCCGCCCCGCTCTACGAGAAGGCGCTCTCGGCCTCGTTCAAGCCCTTCTCCCTCTCCTTCCCGCGCCAGCGCGAGGCGCCCGCCGCCCTCCCCGCCGCGCTCGGCCGCGCCGGCTTCGAGCTCATCACCGTCGGCGAGAGCGAACCGCGCGACAACCTCCCCGTCGCCGAGCCCTGCGACCTCTCCGGGCTCCGCGGCCAGATGGCGGACTTCGCCGCCGCGCTCGCCTCCTTCCCCGGCCTCTCGCTCCGCCAGCCGCTCACCGCCGAGCAGCTCGAGACGCGCCTCACCTACACCGAGGGCGAGGGCGTCAACTACCAGGACTACGCCCCCGGCTCCACCGACAGCCAGGGCCTCCCGCCCCGCGCGATCGCCACCTTCGCCGCCTGGCGCCACCCGGCGCCGCTGCCCGGCCTCTCGCCGCTGCCGCGCGCCCGCATCCTCGCCAACGGCCGCATCTACATGCCCTTCGTCGCGCGCGACACCGCGCGCACCTCGAGCGACTTCCTCGACGTCGCCGTCGGCTACGACGAGAACGGCGCCGTGGACCGCGTCTCCACGGACTCCGACTCGCACGGCCTCATCGCCACCCCCGTCCACCTCTTCCACGCCTACGGCGGCCTCTCCTTCGGCAACGGCTACCAGCCCGACCCCGTCGGCGGCGACATGTACCACGCCGAGACGCTCGTCGCCTCCAAGGACGCGCCCCACAAGACCTTCGCCAACGTCGAGCTCGAGCCCGGCCTGCGCGAGTTCTTCGCCGACCGCCCCGACCCCGTCAAGATCATCGGCGCCAACGGCGACATGCTGCTCGGCTCCCGCCCCTGGTCCAACGCGGCCGACCGCGTGAAGAACGCGATGGGCCTCGGCGTCGAGCTCGACGCCGCCTCGCGCCTCCACTCCGACAACGTCGCGCAGGCCGCGTCCGACGCCTTCCTGCTCAACGAGGCGCGCCTCGGCATCCTCCGCGACCGCAACATCGTCCGCGACGACCTGGAGAAGATCCACGCCGACGCCAAGGACCACGTCGAGGCGGCCTCCGCCGCCTCCTCGCAGCGCCGGTGGTCGCTCGCCCGCGCGCACCACATCGTCGCCGCCTGCCTCGAGAACCGCGTCTACGGCCCGCTCCGCGGCGTCACCGAGGACCTCGTCGAGGCCGTCGTCGTGCTGCTCCTCCTGAACATCCCGTTCGCCTTCGCGATGGAGCGCCTCGTCTTCGGCTTCCCGTCGATCTACAAGCAGATCCTCGGCTTCGTCGGGTTCTTCCTCGCGACCTTCGCGATCCTCTACGCCACGCACCCGGCCTTCGCCCTCGCCTCGGCGCCCGTCGTGATCTTCCTCGCGTTCGTCATCATCCTCCTCGGCGCCATCACGACCGCGATCATGATGGGCAAGATCAAGGAGGAGATCCGCAAGCTGCAGGGGCTCGCCTCCACCGTCCACGGCGTCGAGAGTGAGAGCAGCACGACGCTCTCCGCGATCCTCATCGGCATCGCCGGCATGCGCAACCGACCGCTCAAGACCTTCCTCACCTGTGCGACGGTCGTGCTGCTCACCTTCACGATCCTCGTCTTCGCGTCGTTCTCCAGCCAGCTCGGCGTCGTCGAGACCTACCTCGGGCGCGGCGCCGGCGACAACCGCATCGAGCTGCACCGCCTCTCCTTCCTCGACATCGACGACGGCTGGACCGAGGCCCTGCGCGCGCTGCACGGCGACCGCTTCGCGCTCGTGCGCCGCGGCGGCGTCTTCCGCGTCCCCACGCGCCGCGCCGACACCGGCGACACGCCCACCAACCCCGAGCGCTACCTCTACCTGCCGCGCACCGGCGAGAGCCTCGAGATGGGCGCGATCATGGGCGCCGACCCCGAGGAGTTCCGCCTCTCCTCCGAGCTCGGGGCCGTCCGCCCCGACTTCGGCGAGGGCGACTTCGCGCATCCGCCGCTCTACCTGCCGCCCATCGTCACCAACGCCCTCTCGGGCCTCGTCGAGGGCGACGAGCTGCGCCTCAACGGCCAGCCCTTCTCCTTCGCCGGGTTCTTCGACCCCGCCGCGCTCCAGAACGCCGGCACGATCGACGACCTCAAGGCCGTCCCGCCCGACTTCCAGTCCACGCTCGCCAACTCCGGCCGCCAGGCCACGGGCGGCGCGGACGCCGCCTCGCTCGAGCAGTTCTCCACCGGCGCCTTCGAGTGGTTCTCGCCCGACCGCGTCGCCCTCGCGCGCATGGACGACGTCCGCGCGATCTGGGGCCCGGACTGCACCGTGAACTTCCTCGTCCTCTACCCGCGCGACGCCGACGCCGACCTCGACGCCCTCGCCGCCGAGCTCGCCCCCGCCTTCCAGGGCGCCGTCCACGTGAAGAGCGCCAACGGCGCGCGCCGCCTCTTCTTCAGCAAGGCCGTGCGCGGGTCGGGCTTCGGCGACGTCGTGATCCCGCTGCTCCTCGGCGGCCTCATCATCTTCTCCTCCCTGATGGGCTCCATCGTCGCCCGCGAGAAGGAGATCTTCACCTACTCCGCCCTCGGCCTCGCGCCGGTCGACGTCGGCGCGCTCTTCTTCGCCGAGAGCGCCGTCTACTCCGTCATCGGCGGCATGGGCGGCTACCTGCTCTCGCAGCTCGTGGCGAAGCTCCTGCACTTCATGGGCTCGCGCGGCTGGATCGTCCCGCCCGAGATGAACTTCTCCTCGCTCACCTCCGTGTGCACGATCCTCATCGTGATGGCCGTCGTGATGCTCTCCACGATCTTCCCGGCGATGCGGGCGAGCAAGAGCGCCAACCCGGGCGTCGCGCGCAAGTGGAAGATGCCGCGGCCGAAGGGCGACAAGCTCGAGTTCGTCTTCCCGTTCACCGTGAACACCGTGGACTTCGCGGGCATCCTCTCGTTCATCCGCGAGCACTTCGAGAACCACGCCGACGCGACGCTCGGCTCCTTCGCCGCGCGCGACGTGAAGCTCTTCCGCCACCCGGACCCGAAGAACCCGGCGCGCGAGTCGATCGGCATCGAGGCGAGCGTGTCGCTCGCGCCGTTCGACCTGGGCATCTTCCAGAAGTTCCGGATGTACTCGCAGGAGTTCGAGATCAAGGGCATCGACGAGGTGGTCGTGGACCTCACCCGCATCGGCGGCTCGCCCGTCTCGTGGCAGCGCTCCAACCGCGACTTCGCGGCGGAGCTGCGCGAGCAGTTCCTCCTCTGGCGCTCCCTCCCGATCGCCACCGTCGAGCACTACCGCTCCCAGACCAAGTCCGAGCTCGGCCTCTCGTAGCGCCGTCGCCACGAACCTCTAACCTCTAACCCAGAACGTCAACCATGAATAAACTCATTCCATCCCTTCTCCTCGCGGCCACGGCCGCGTTCGCCAAGGATCCCGCGCCGGAGTCCGCGGCGCCCGCTCCCGATTCCGCACCCGTCCCTTCGGAAGCTCCCGCCGAGACGACAGAGCCGACCCTCTCCGCGGACTGCGCAGCGATCGTCCTCCAGAGCGCCGGCGACGCCCGCTGGATCGTGGCGGAGGGCCCGATCGTCCGCGCCCTGCGCGATGCCGCCGCCGCCGCGGGCGGCAAGGCCGTCGTGCTCCCGCTTGTCGGCGGCGACGACGAAATGTTCGACGCCGCCGACGCGGCCGCCGCCGGCATTCCGTCGGAGAAGGTCCGCCGCGCGCTCGACTTCGGCGCCGTCCCCTTCCTGCGCGCGTGGCTCGACGAGGATCCGGACGCCGTCGCCTCGCAGGTCTTCCTCGCCGGCTCCCCGGCGCTCGCGGACGCGACCGGCCGCGTCGCGCTCCCCTCCGGCCTCGGCTACCGCATCGTCGCCGAGGACGCCGTCTCCAACGGCCTCGCCGCGGCCGCGGCGGCCTGCACCGCCGCGCGCGACGCGCTCGGCGAGGCGCTCTCGACCTCCGCCGACCCCAAGGCCGCCTACTCGCCCGCCGTCGGACCCTACCGCGCGCTCGCCGGCCAGACGGGCAACCGCCTCGGATGCCTGCTCTTCCGCGCCGGCCAGACGAACGAGGCGCTCCAGGCCTTCCTCGCCGCCGACGCCGTCTATCCGCCCGGCGCCAGCGCGGCGCTCAACGCGGCCTCCCTCGTCCGGCGCGGCACCCATCCCGAGTCCGCCGCCGGCGTCGCGCGCCGGCTGGAGTCCATCGCCCGCGGCGACGGTCGCTGGAACCTCTACGCCGAGGGCGGCCCCGTCCTCTTCCCCGAGGACTTCTTCGAGGGCTCCTGGTATTGGACGGTCTCGGGCCTCGTCCCGTTCGCGGAGGGGTCCGACGAGCGCCTCAAGGCCGCGCTCGAGGCGATTCCCGAGGCGGACCGTCCCCGCGCCGCGGCGCGCCTGCGCCAGGGCGCTCGCCTGGTCGGCGCGTCGGTCGCGCCCGTCCGCACGCTCCCCGCGGACGCCCCCGCCGACGCCCTCGTCGCCGCGGCCGACCGCCTCTTCTACCGCGGCGAGCGCCTCCGCGCCGACCGTCTGCTGCGCAAGGCGTCCTTCCCGTCGGCCGCGGACCGCGCCCGCATCGCGCTCGCGCGCGCCCGGCTGCTCGCCACCGGCGGCAACGCCGCCAAGGCGACCGAGCTGCTCGAGGCCGCGCTCGAAGGTTCCTCCGCGGACCCGATGCCGGACCTGGGCGTCTCCGACCGCGAGCTCTACCTGCGCGGCCTCGCGGAGGTCGCCGCCGAGACGCTCGACCTGAGGGCGCTCCGCCCCCGCCTCCTCGCGCTCGTCGGCGAGAAGGGGCTCTTCGCCGACTGGGCGGCCAAGGACTCCGCCGCGATCGGCTCGCTCCTCCTCGGCGACGCGTCCGCCGCGAACGAGGGGGCGGCAGCGGCCGTCGCCGCCGCGACGAACGCGGCGCCGGACCGCTTCCCGGCGAGCTGGGCGCCGCTCCGCGTCCGCGCCTTCTTCGCGCTCCAGACCGGCGCCGGCGCCGCCGCGGCCGAGGCCGCCGAAGCGCTCCTCGAGGCGCGCGGCGGGCACGACTTCTTCGGCCACTACGTCCTCGCCCTCCAGGCGCGCGACGCCGGCGAGAACGAGAAGGCCGACGCGCGCTTCCAGGCGAGCCTCGCCGAGCGCGCGGTCTGGTTCGTCCTCAACGACTACGCCGCGTCCCTCGACGCGCGCGGCGCGACCGCGCCGGCGCTGATGTTCGCCCGCCAGGCCGTCCTCTCCGGCGGCGAGGACCAGGCCGCGGTGCAGGACACGCTCGGCATGGCGCTGCTGCACGCGGGCGACGCGGGCGGCGCGCTCGAGGCGCTCCGCCGCGCCGCCGCGCTGCCCGGCGGCGGAATGCCCGCCATCCGCCTCGACCTGGCGGAGGCGCTCGCCGCCAACGGCCTCCACGACGAGCTCGCCGAGCAGCTCAAGGCCCTCGAGCCCGCGCTCGCCGTCGCGGACGAGGAGATCCGCGAGCGCGCCGCCCGCCTTCGCGCGGACCTCGCCGCGGAGAAGCTTCCGTCCGACGAGCCCGCCCCGGCGGCCGATCCCGCCCCATGAGGACCCTGTATCTCCAGCTCGAATCCGGCGCGGCGGGCGACATGCTCGCCGCCGCCCTGCTCGAACTCGTCCCCGACCGCGACGCGACCCTCGCGCGGCTTGCCTCGATGATGCCTCCCGGCGTGGAGCTGAGCGCCTCCCGCGCCGCGCGCGGCGGCCTCGCCGGCACGCTCTTCGAGGTGACGGTGCACGGGGAGTCCGAGGGCCACGCCCATCACGGTCATCACGACCATCACGACGATCACGACGTTCCCGACCACGGGCATCACCACCACCACACGACGCTCGCGGAGGTGCGGGAGAGAATCGGCGCGATGCCGCTTCCGGACGCGGTGCGCGCGGACGCGCTCGCGGTCTTCGACTCGATCGCGGAGGCGGAGTCCAGGGCGCACGGGGAGCCGGTGGACCACGTGCATTTCCACGAGGTCGGCTCGCTCGACGCGCTCGCCGACGTGACCTGCGTCTGCGCGCTCCTCGCGGAGATCGCGCCGGACCGGATCGTCGCCTCGCCGCCGAACGCGGGCGGCGGGACCGTCCGCTGCGCGCACGGCGTCCTGCCCGTCCCCGCCCCCGCGACGGCGAATCTCCTCGAGGGGCTGCCGTGGCGGGGTGACGACCCCGCCACGGGCGAACTCCTAACGCCGACCGGCGCCGCGCTGCTGCGGCGCTTCGTGTCGGGGTGGGGGAGCGCGCCCGGGATGCGGCTCGTCGCCGTCGGCTGCGGCCTCGGACACCGCGAGACGCCCGGCCGCCCGAACCTCGTTCGCGCGATGCTCGGCGAGGAGGCGGCTCCCGCGCCCGGCGGGCCGAACGGGCGCGTCGTCGAGCTCGCGGCGAACCTCGACGACATGACCGGCGAGGACCTCGCCTTCGCGTGCGAGCGCATCCGCGACGCGGGCGCGCTCGACGTCTCGCTCGCGCCGCTGCTGATGAAGAAGGGGCGGCCCGGGCACCTGCTGCTCGCGCTCGCCGCGCCGGAGCGCGTGGACGCGGTCGCCGCCGCGATCCTGCGCGAGACGTCGACCTTCGGCGTGCGCCGGACCGACTGCGCGCGCTACGAGCTCGGGCGGTCCGTTCGCGACGAGGACGGCGTCCGCGTGAAGCGCGGCGAGGGTTTCGGCGTCGCGAAGTCGAAGCCCGAGTTCGAGGACCGCGCTCGCGCGGCGCGCGCGGCCGGCCGCCCGATCGCGTAGGCGCTCCGGCGCCTAGGCGATCTCGCGCTTCACGCGCTCGAGGTCGGCGTCGACCATCATCGTGATGAGCTGCTCGAGCGTCGTCTTCGCCTCCCAGCCGAGCTTTTCCTTGGCCTTGGCGGGGTTGCCGAGGAGGATGTCGACCTCCGCGGGGCGGTAGAACTTCGGGTCGACGACGACGTATTTCTCGTAGTCGAGGCCGACGTGCTCGAACGCGATGCGGCACATGTCGCGCACGGTCGTGGTGCGGCCGGTGGCGACGACGTAGGTGTCCGGCTCGGGCTGCTGGAGCATCGCCCACATCGCCTCGACGTAGTCGCCGGCGAAGCCCCAGTCGCGCTTCGCGTCGATGTTGCCGAGGTGCAGGTCCTTCTGGACGCCGTCGCCGTCGCGCGACGGCGCGCCGAGCTTGATGCGCGCGACGGCGTCCGTGACCTTGCGCGTCACGAACTCGATGCCGCGCAGGGGCGACTCGTGGTTGAAGAGGATGCCGGAGCAGCCGAAGAGGCCGAAGCTCTCGCGGTAGTTGATCGTGGACCAGTGCGCGAAGAGCTTCGCGACGCCGTAGGGGCTGCGCGGGTAGAAGGGGGTCCTCTCGCTCTGGACGGGCTCCTGGATCTTGCCGAACATCTCGGAGGTCGAGGCCTGGTAGAACTTCGCCTCCGGGCGGACCTGGCGGATCGCCTCGAGGATGTTCAGCGCGCCGAGGCCGGTCGCGTTGGCGGTGAGGATCGGCTGCGCCCACGAGGTCGCCACGAAGCTCTGCGCGCCGAGGTTGTAGACCTCGTCCGGCTTGCAGGCGAGGAGCGCGCGGACGATCGAGGCGATGTCGGTGAGGTCGCCGTCGATCAGGTGCACCTTGTCGAGCACCCCGAGATACTGAAGGCGCCAGGTCGTGGGCGTGGAGCGGCGGGCGAGGAGGCCGTAGACCTCGTAGCCCTTGGAGAGGAGGAAGCGGGAGAGGTAGGCGCCGTCCTGGCCGGTGATGCCCGTGATGAGTGCGGTCTTGCTCATGGTCGTATGGTCGAATGGTCGAATGGTCGAGATGGTCCGGATGTCGCGAAGGGCGCTAGAAGGAGGCGCGGAAGAAGGGAAGGAGCGGGAAGTCGGCGTCGGTGGCCCAGTTGGCGAGGCCGATCTGGACGCCGGCGGCGTGCTGGACATCGTTGTAGAGCCCGATCTGCCAGCCGCGCGAGGTCGTCGCCATGTTGACGAGGCCGAACTGGACGCCGTTCATCGCGCCGGCGGTGTTCAGGAGCCCGACCTGGAGCCCGTGCTGCTCGCCCGCGCATCCGTTGATCGCGCCGAACTGGAGGCCGTGGAACACCTTCGCGCCGGCGTTGACGAGGCCGAGCTGGGCGCCGCGGATGTCGTCGCCGTCCATGTTGATCGCGGCGAGCTGGATGCCGCGGAACCGGTCGGAGAAGTTGGCGACGGCGCCGAGCTGGAGTCCGGCGCCCTCTCCGCGGCGGTTGAAGGCGAGGCCGAACTGGACGCCGTCGAGCTCGTCGGCGTAGTTGACGAGCAGGGCGGCCTGCGCGCCGGTCGACGGAGAGTTCTCGAGGACGCCGCAGACGCTGACGAGGAGGCCGAGCTGGACGCCGGAGAGCGGGCCCTCGACGACGTTCACGGTGCCGAACTGGAGGCCGCGCTCGCGGCCGCCGGCATGGCCGTAGAAAAGGTTGAGGTCGAGGACCCCGACGTTGTGGTGGTCCGAGGCGAGGCCGAGGCGGAGGACCGAGACGTCGTCCGCCGGGGATCCGGTCTCGGCGGCGCCGCCGAAGAGGCCGAACGCGACGGGATGCGAGGACTTTCCGGCGGAGTCGGCGTAGGGGGCGGGCTGGTCGATCCAGCGGGCGATGGCGGATTCCGCCGGATCGGCCCCGGCTCCGCGCGCGGCCGCCGCCGCGAGGACGAGGGCGAGGAAGGCGTTTCGTGCGTGCATGGCCGCGCATTCTACCACACGCCGCCGTCCTGCCGCAACCGCGCTTTCCTTTTCGGGCGGTTCCTGCTATGCTCGGCCCCCGTCATGTCCGATCGTCTCCAGTGCATCCTCGCCCGGCTCGGCGTCGACTCGCGCCGCCACTGCGCGTCGATCGTCGCGGGCGGCGCCGTCCGCGTCGACGGAAAGGTCGTGCGCGAGCCCGGCTTCCGCGTGGAGCATCCGGAGACGGCCGTCATCGAGGTGAACGGCCGGCGCGTCTCGCCGCCCGCGGGCGGCGCCGCGCCGCGCACGCGGACGATCCTCCTGAACAAGCCGCGCGGCGTGCTGTGCTCGAAGGAGGAGGGGCGGGGCGAGACGGTCTACGATCTGCTGCGCGGCGTGCGCGAGCGCGTCGTCTCGGCGGGCCGCCTCGACCGCGACTCGGAGGGGCTGCTCGTCCTCTCGAACGACGGCGCGCTCGTGAACGAGCTCACGCACCCGCGCTACGGCCACTCCAAGGTCTACCGGGTCCAGGCCGCGGGCGTCTTCGACGACGCCACGCTCGACGCGCTGCAGGGCCCGATGGAGCTGGACGGCCGTCCGCTCGCGCCGGTGCGCGTCGAATACGTCCGGCGCCTGGCGGACGGTCCGCTCGGCCCCCGCCACCGCCTGCTCTTCACGCTGCGCGAGGGGCGCAACCGCCAGATCCGCCGCATGTGCGAGGCGGTCGGCCTGCGCGTCGAGGCGCTGCGCCGCGAGGCCATCAACCGCCTGCACCTCCCGACCGACCTCCGCGCCGGCGAGTGGCGCGACGCCACGGAGCGCGAGCTCGCGCTCCTGCGAGCGGCCGATCCCGCGCCGCTGCGCCCCTGGCGCCCCGCCCCCGCCGCCCGGTAGTCAGCCGAGCAGCGCCGCGCGGAGGCCGGAGAGGTCGTCGAAGGTCCAGGTGGGCCTGAACGGCGATGCGGCGGCGTCCGCGGCGGAGGTCTCGCCCGAGAGGACGAGCGCCGTGGCGATGCCCGCCTCGGCGCCGAGCGCGATGTCGGTGTAGAGGCGGTCGCCGACCATGCAGAGCCGTTCCCGCGGGACGCCGTATTTCCCGACGATCGCGTCGACGATCCCCGCGTGCGGCTTGCCGACCACCTCGTCCGGCTCGCGTCCGGTGGAGGCCTTCACGTAGGCGATGACGGCGCCGATGTCGGGTATGAAGCCGCCGTCGACCGGGCAGTTGAAGTCCGGGTGCGTGGCGACGTAGGGCCGCCCCTCGCGCACGAGGTCGCACAGGCGCGTCATCTTCGCGTAGTCGAAGGCCTGGTCGAAGCCGAGCACGACGAGGTCCGGGTCGCGCTCGACGAGCCGGAAGCCGGCTTCGCGGAACTCGCGCTCCAGCGTCGGCATGCCGAACACCGCCACGGACGCCCCGGGGCGGCGCGCGCGGAGCAGGCGCGTCGTCGCCTCGCCCGAGGTGAAGACCTCGTCCGGCTCGGCGGGGATCCCGAGGCGCCCGAGCTTCTCGACGTAGGCCGTGCGGTCCTTCGAGGAATTGTTGGTCAGGAAGAGGTATCGCCTTCCCTGCGCGCGCACCGTCTCGAGGAACGGCCTCGTGCAGTCGAACAGACGGTCGCCGAGGTAGATCGTGCCGTCCATGTCGAGGAGGAAGAGCTCGACGTTGCGCGGGTCCATGTCCGTTCGGATGTCCTGGGGTCGCGGCTCGGGCTAGGCGAAGACCTCGCCGCGGAGGACCACGGTGCGGAGCTCGGGGAGGGGGCCGGAGAGGTCGACGAGCAGGACGTCGGCCGGACTGCCGGGGGCGAGGACGCCGGCGTCGAGGTGCGCGGCGGCGGCGGGGGTCGCGGTCGCCATGCGGATGGCGTCGGCGAACGGGACGCCGAACTTCACGGCGCGGCGGACGCATTCCCACAGCGTGACGGAGCAGCCCGCGATGGTGCCGTCCGGCAGGCGCGCCTCGCCGTTCTTCAGGATCACCTTCATGCCGCCGCAGTCGTATTCGCCCTCGGGGGCGCCGGCGGGGCGGATGTTGTCCGAGATGAGCGCGACGCGGTCCGGTCCGAACGCCTTGTAGAGCATCAGCGCGATCGGCGGCGCGACGTGGAAGCCGTCGCAGATCAGTTCCGCGTAGGCGCCCTTCTCGAGCGCGGCGCCGATCGGGCCGGGCTTGCGGTGGTGGATGCCCGGCATCGCGTTGAAGGTGTGCGTGAGAGAGCTCGCGCCGGCGTCGAAGCCCGCGCAGGCCTGCTCGTAGGTGGCGTCGGTGTGGCCGAGCGTGACGGAGACGCCCATGTCCGCGGCGGCGCGGATGTATTCGAGCGCGCCGGGGAGCTCGGGCGCGATCGTGACGCGGATCGCGGCGGGGCGGAGCGAGCGGAGCTCGTCGATGTCGGGCATGCGGATGCAGTCGGGATTCTGCGCGCCCTTCTTCGACATCGCGATGTGCGGGCCCTCCAGGTGGATGCCGGGGAGTCGCGCGCCGGGGACGTCGCGCGGCGCGGCGCAGACGCGCTCGAGGTCCTCGCGGAACGCCGTCATCGACGTCGGGAGCCACGTCGTCGTGCCGTTCTTCGCGCGGAAGACCGCCATCTCGGCGAAGTCGGCGTCCATCGTGTCGAGGCCGAGGCAGCCGTGCGCGTGGATGTCGACGAGGCCCGGGACGGCCGCGAGGCCGCGGCCGTCGATGTCGCCGGGCTCGAGGGGCGCGGATCCTTTTTCGATGCGGGAGATGCGGTCGCCGTCGAAGACGAGGGTGGAGGGGAAGCCGTCGAGGAGGACGTTCGTCAGTTTCTTCATGGCCGGATGCGGGCGGGGGAGGGGAGACGACGCCCGGCGCGCCCGCGGCGGCGGAGCCGCCCGCGCGACGCGCCGGGCCTGCGGGACTAGTAGAGGCCCTTCACCTTGCCGGTGGCGGTGTCGACGTCGATGCGGCGGAAGGCCGGGTCGGAGCCGGTGCCGGGCATGAGCTTGATGCCGCCCGCGACCGGGACGATGAATCCTGCGCCGCAGTAGGTCAGCACGTCGCGCACGGGCAGTCGCCAGCCGCGCGGGCGGCCGACCTTCGTCGGGTCGTGCGAGAGCGAGTACTGGGTCTTCGCCATGCAGACCGGGAGGTTCGACATCGTCGGGTTCGCCTCGATGACGCGGAGCTTCTCGAGCGCCGCGGGCTCGTAGTCGACGCCGTCCGCGCCGTAGACGTCCTTCGCGACCTTCTCGATGCGGGACTCGAGCGGTTCGTCGAGCGAGTAGAGGAACTTGAACTCGGACGGCTTCTCCGTGGCGGCGACGACCGCCTCGGCGAGCTCGCGCGCGCCCTCGCCGCCCTTCTCCCAGTGCTTGGAGACGGCGAAGAGCGCGCCCTCCTCCTCGGCGACGCGCTTGACGAGGTCCCACTCGGCCTTGGTGTCGGTGTAGAACGCGTTGAGGCAGACGACGGGCGTCACGCCGGCCTTCTTCACGATGCCGATGTGCGCGCGGAGGTTGTCGCAGCCCTTCTCGACGAGCGCGAGGTTCTCGCGCGTGTAGGCGTCGCTGAGCTTCGCGCCGGGCTTCACCTCGGGGCCGCCGCCATGGAGCTTCAGGGAGCGCACGGTCGCGACGACGACCGCGGCGTCGGGCTTCATGCCGGTGGCGCGGCACTTGATGTTCCAGAACTTCTCGAAGCCGATGTCGGAGGCGAATCCGCTCTCCGTGACGAGGATCTCGCCGAGGCGGCTCGCGAGGCGGTCGGCGATCACCGAGCTCTGGCCGATCGCGATGTTGGCGAACGGGCCGGCGTGGACGAAGACCGGCTGGCCCTCGAGCGTCTGCATGAGCGTCGGGTTCACGGCGCGGACCATCCACGCGGTCATCGCGCCGTCGACCTCGAGGTCGCGCGCGGTGACGGGCGCGCCGGAGCGCGACCACGCCACGACGATGCGGCCCATGCGCTCGCGCAGGTCCGCGAGGTCGCGCGAGACGGCGAGGATGGCCATGACCTCGGACGCGACGGTGATGTAGAAGCCGCTGTCCATCTGGTAGCCGTCCATCTTGCCGCCGCGGCCGATCTCGATGTTGCGCAGCGCCTGCGCGCAGAAGTCGATCGCCCAGCGCATGTTGATGCGGGCCGGGTCGATGTCGAGGCGCTTCAGGTTGCGCTTGGCGAGCTTCTCGTCGTCGTAGTTGCGCTCGTGCTGCATGCGCGCGGTGAGGGCGGTCATGCAGAGGTTGTTCGCGTTGGTGATCGCGTCGATGTCGCCCGTGAGGCCGAGCGAGAGCGGCGCGAGCGGGAGGCACTGGGCGAGGCCGCCGCCGGCGGCGGAGCCCTTGATGTTGAACGTGGGGCCGCCGGAGGGCTGGCGGATCGTGGCGACGGGGTGGCGGCCGAGGACGCCGAGGCCCTCGACGAGGCCCATCGTGGTGGTGGTCTTGCCCTCGCCGAGCGGCGTCGGGGTCATGGCGGTGACGTCGACGTACTTGGCGCGCGGGGCGTCGGCGGGCGTGCGGGCGATGACGCTCTGCGCGTCGACCTTGCCGTAGCAGCGGCCGTAGGGGGAGAGTTCGTCGGGACGGATGCCGAGCGCGGCGGCGACGTCGGCGACGGGCTTGAGTTCGGATTCGGCGGCTTCGGCGATCTGCCAGTCGGAGAGCTTGGTGGGGTCGAGTTTCATGGTCGTGGCGGGGTGGGGGAGGGGTGGGGGAAAGGACGGGCGCGGATTCTAGCAGAAAGGGGGCGGGAAGTCACGGGCGGAACTTGCGGTCGGAGGCGACGGGGATGCGGAGCTCGTCGCGGTACTTGGCGACGGTGCGGCGGGCGAGCTTCACGCCGGAGGCGGCGAAGAGGTCCGCGATCTTCTGGTCGGAGAGCGGCGCGGCGGGGTCCTCGGCGTCGACCATCGCCTTGAGGCGCGCCTTCACGGCGTCGGTCGAGGCCGCCTCGCCGTCGGCGGTCGCGAGCCCGCCCACGAAGAACGAGCGCAGCTCGGCGAGGCCGAAGGGCGTGCGCGCGTACTTGCCGCCGACGGTGCGCGAGACGGTCGTCTCGTGGATGCCGACCCGCTCCGCGACCTGCGCCATCGTGAGCGGGCGCAGGCCCGCGCGGCCGCGCTCGAAGAATCCGGGCTGGGCGTCGGCGATCGCCTGCGCGACGGCGAGGAGCGTGGACTGCCGCAGCTCGATGCCGCGCAGCAGCTGGTCGCCGGCGCGTAGCCGCTCCTCGATCCATTTCCGCGTGCCGCGCCGCTCCTTCGAGGCGGCCGCGGTCTCGCCCTTCGGCGCCTCCGCGAGGCGCGCGGCGCGCGCGCGCCAGGCGTCCGAGACGCGGACGCGCGGGAGGTCGTCGTCGAGCAGGCGCGCGGTCCAGCGGCCGTCCTCCTCGACGTATTCGACCTCGGGCCGGACGTAGGCCGCGGGCTCGGAGGCGAACTGCCGGCCGGGGCGCGGGTCGAGCCGCGCGATGGCGCGGAGCGCCTCCTCCGCCTCGTCCTCGGTGACGCGCGCCAGGGAGGCGGCGCGGGCGAAGCGGCGCGCGGCGAGGGCCTCGAAGGCCTCCTGCGAGGCGAGGATGCGCTCGGCCGGGCGCGTGGCGGGCGAGGGGTCGGCGCGAAGCTGCAGCAGGAGGCATTCGCGCAGGTCGCGCGCGCCGACGCCGGTCGGCGAGAAGCCCTGCACGACCGCGAGGGCGCGCTCGGCCTGGGGCATCGTCGCGAAGGATCCCTGCGCGATCTCCTCGAGGGGCGTGCGCAGGTAGCCCGAGGTGTCGAGCGAGCCGACGATCTGCTCGCAGAGCTGCGTCTCGGCCTCCGGGAGGCCCGCCTGCGCCAGCTGGAGCATCAGGTGCTCCTGCAGGGACTCGCGCGCGGGGATGGAGTCGAAGAGGAACTGCCGGCGCTCCTCGGCGTCCGGGTCGTATTCGTTGTTGCCGCCGTCGGAGTAGAGGTAGTCCGCGTCGGCGCCGAGGGCGGCGAGGCCCTCGGTCTCCTCCGGCGAGGACGGAGCCTCGCCGTCAGGACTCTCCTGATCGGCGGAACCGGGGGAGTCTGGAGCATCCCCGGCAGGACCTTCCTGGTCGCCGGGAGCGCCCTCGCCGGTGGCCGGACCGGTCACGGTGTCGGAATCCTCGTCGAAGTCGCGCTCCTCGGAGGGAGCGGCCGAGTAGTCCTCGCGCTCGGCGTCGATGGAGCGCTCGGAGGGGTCCTCGAGCTCGAGGACGGGATTGACGGAGACCTCCTCCCGGATCTTCTGCCGCAGCTCGACGAGCGGAGCCTGAAGCAGTCCCAGCGCCTGCTGCATCTGCGGCGTGAGGGCCATGGTCTGCGTCTGGCGCTGCTGGGTCTGGAGGGAGAGGGGCATGTTCGAGGTTAATGCTGAATGCTGAATGCTGAATGCTGAATGGGAGCAAAGGCGGGCTAGCGGTCTTCGTCGAGGGGACCGCCGTGGTACCACTTCATGTGGCGGTAGCGGGAGAGGGCGGGATCGGCGGGGGAGAGCGTGTCCCTGCCGCCGGCGCGGTGGCGCGCGCTGCGGCCGGCGAGGCGTCCGCGGGCGGCCTCGGAGCGGGCGCGCGATTCGCGCCATTCGCGGCCCTTGCCGCGGAACGCGCACCACACGCCCCAGACGATCGCCGCGAGGAAGCCGATGTAGGTGATGATCGAGAGGACCAGTTCGAACGTGCTGTCGCGGGATGGCGCCTTGCTCTTGTCGGTGAGGAGTCCTGTGAGCATGCAGCAGGCGAGGAACGCCGTGATCACGACCGCGAACGGAATCGCGACGCGTCGCGCCTCCGCCTGGGGCGAACGCTTGCGGACGGGCGGTGCCGGCCTTTCCCCGTCGGGGGCGGAATTCTGTGGATCGGTGTCGGGACTTCGCGGACTTTGCGTGAGAAATTTCCCGAGTCTCGGTCTGGAACGTTTGTGCCTGGTCATGATGGTAAGGAAGAAAGGAAATCGGAGAGGGAGCCGAAGGCGCCGCGGTCGTGGCGGGGTGCGGCGTCGCGGCGGGGGGAGCCGCGGTCGCGTCCGCCGTGGCGGGGTGCGCCGGAGCGGCCGGCGGAGAGGTCGGGGTTGGAGCGGAGGGAGAGGCCGATGCGGTTGCGGGCGAGGTCGACGGAGACGACCGTGACCTTCACGCGGTCGCCGACCTTGACGATCTCGTTCGGGTCCTTCACGAACCGGTCCGCGAGCTGCGAGACGTGGACGAGGCCGTCCTGGTGCACGCCGACGTCGACGAACGCGCCGAAGGCGGTGACGTTGGTGACGACGCCCGGGAGCTTCATCCCCGGCGCGAGGTCGCCGATCTCGTGGACGCCCTCGGCGAAGGAGAACGCCTCGAAGGTCTTGCGCGGGTCGCGCCCGGGCTTGGCGAGCTCCGCGACGATGTCGCGCAGCGTCGGGAGGCCGAGGTCGCCCTCCGCGTAGCGCGCGAGGTCGAGCCTTTTCGCGAGGGCGGGCTCGGCGAGGAGCTGCGGGACGGTGCGGCCGAGGTCGGCCGCCATGCGCTCCACGACGGCGTAGCGCTCGGGGTGGACGGCGGAGGCGTCGAGCGGGTTCGCGCCGCCGGCGATGCGGAGAAAGCCGGCGCTCTGCTCGAAGGCCTTGGGGCCCATGCGCGGGACGTCGCGGAGCGCGTCGCGCGTGGGGAAGGGGCCGTGCTCGTCGCGGTAGCGGACGATGTTCTCGGCGAGCGACGGGCCGAGGCCGGAGACGCGCGCGAGGAGCTGCGGGGAGGCGGTGTTCACCTCGACGCCGACGGCGTTCACGCAGGAGAGGACGGTGTCGTCGAGCGCCTGGCGGAGGCGGGTCTGGTCGACGTCGTGCTGGTACTGGCCGACGCCGATGGTCTTGGGGTCGAGCTTGACGAGCTCGGCGAGCGGGTCCATGAGGCGGCGGCCGATGGAGACGGCGCCGCGGACGGTGACGTCCTTGTCGGGGAACTCGGCGCGGGCGACGTCGGAGGCGGAGTAGATCGACGCGCCGCTCTCGCTCACCGAGACGACGGCGACCTCGGGCGGGAGGCCGATGGAGCGGACGAACGCCTCGGCCTCGCGGCCGTAGGTGCCGTTGCCGACGGCGACGGCGAGCGCGCCGCGGCGGCGGACGAGATCGAGCAGGACGTCGGCGGCGTCGCGCCGCTCGGCGCCCGAGCGCGCGAGCTGGACGACGCAGTCCTCGAGCAGCTTGCCCTGCGCGTCGAGCGCGACGACCTTGCAGCCGGTGCGGATTCCGGGGTCGATCGCGACGACGGCCTTGCGCCCGAGCGGCGCGGCCATCAGCAGCTCCCGCAGGTTGGAGGCGAAGACGGCGATGGCCTCGTCGCTCGCCCGCGTGAACGCGCGGAGGCGCGCCTCGACCTCCATCGCGGGGGCGAGGAGGCGCGCGTAGGCCGAGTCGCACGCCTGCGCGACCTGGTCGGAGAGCGGGCCCTCGCCCGCGACGTAGCGGTCGCGGACGAGCGCCTGCGCGTCCTCCTTCGGCGGACGGAGCGAGAGCGAGAGGAAGCCCTCCTTCTCGCCGCGCAGCAGCGCGAGGAGGCGGTGCGAGGGGATGGAGCGCAGGGGCTCGGAGGCGTCGAAGTAGTCGCGGAACTTCGAGCCCTCCTCCTCCTTGCCGGGGACGACGACGGAGGTCGCGGAGCCGGCCTCGTCGAAGAGCGCGCGCAGCTCGGCGCGCAGGTCGGCGTCCTCGGCGACCTGCTCCGCGACGATGTCGCGCGCGCCGGCGAGCGCGGCCTCGGCGTCGGGGACCTCCTTCGCCTCGTCGACGTAGGGCGCGGCGAGCTCCTCGGGCGCGAGGGGCGACTCCTGCGCGAGCAGGTCGGCGGCGAGCGGGGCGAGGCCGCGCTCGCGGGCGACCTGGGCGCGGGTGCGGCGCTTGGGGCGGTAGGGCAGGTAGACGTCCTCGAGGCGGGCGAGCGACTCGCAGGCCTCGACCTTCGCGCGGAGCTCGTCGGTAAGGAGGCCGCGCTCCTCGAGCGAGGCGAGGACGGCGGCGCGGCGGTCGTCGAGCGCGCGGAGGCGGTCGAGGGCGTCGCGAACCGCGGCGATCGCGACCTCGTCGAGCTCGCCGGTGGCCTCCTTGCGGTAGCGGGCGATGAAGGGGACGGTGGCGCCGCCCTCGAGGAGGGAGGCGACGGCGGAGACCTGGCCGGGGCGCAGGGAAAGGGAGGCGGCGACGGCGCCGCAGTGCGAGGGATTCATGCGGGCGCCCATTCTACCAGAAACGCCTTGGCATGGAAACTGCTAAAAAAGCCCGGATTCTAAAGCCCGAGGAGGGCGGAGACGCGGAGGAACTCGGAGGCGGACCAGGCCTGGGCGTCGCAGCCGCGGCCCGTGTGGGGCGCGTCGCCGTCCATGATCTCCGGGAGGTGGCCGACGCAGTCCGCCTCGAGGAGCGGCAGCGCCGTGGAGAGCAGCGACGCGGCGGCCTCGCGCGCGCTGTCGCCGTAGACGAGCACGAGCGCCTCGGCGTAGGAGGGGAAGGGCCACGGCCACGCGGTGCCGTTGTGGTAGGCCGGCTTGCGGCGCGTGTCCTCGTCGCCCTCGTAGCGGCCCCAGTAGGGGCGCGCCGGGTCGTTGAGGCGGCCGGAGGGGCCGTCGATCGGGAGCTCGTAGCGGACGCGCCCCGGCGCGAGGGTGCGGATGGCGCCGGGGACGAGCAGGCGCTCGGAGGAGGCGACGACGGCGCGCGCGGCGGGGTGGTCCGGCGGGACGGCGCCGAGCGTGACCGCGAAGAGCTGGTTGCAGCGCAGGTGGTCGTCGGCGACGGCCTCGGCCGCGGGGCGGTAGCCGCCGGGGGCGTGGAGGCAGTCGGAGAGGAAGCCGCGCTCCGGCGACCAGAAGAGGCGGAGGAAGGAGGCGGCCGCCTTTTCGCGCAGCGCGGCCCACGGGCCCTTCGGCTCGAGCTTCGCGGCGAGCGCGAGGGCGCGGAGCCAGAGCGCCTGGATCTCCACCGGGTAGCCCTCGCGCGGCGTGCCGGCGGGGAAGTTGGTGTCCATCCAGGTGAAGTGCGAGGGCGAGAAGACGAGGCCGGAGGCGGGGTCGACGCGGATGCCGTTGGGGGTGCCGGAAAGATAGCCGTGAAGAATCCGGAGGACGACCGGAGCGAGGTCGCACGGTCTGACGGTCACACGGTCTGACGGTCTGACCGTTCGACGGTGTGACCGTTTGACCGTCGGCGACTTGCCGAGCAAGTCGCCGACCACGACGCAGTACCAGAGGGGCGCGTCGGAGGTGTCGCGGTTGGAGGCGTCGGCGCCGTGGATCATGTTGGGGAGCGTGCCGCGGTCCTCGAAGGCGCCGAACTTGCGCAGGACGTCGAGCGCGGCGCCGGACATGCCGTCGGCGATCGCGCCGCGCAGCGCGATGAAGGTGTCGCGGCCCCAGTCGAGGAACCACGGGTAGCCGGCGATGACGGTGGGCGCGTCCTCGCGCCTGGCGAGGAACGCGCGGAAGGCGGAGGAAAGGACGCCGCGAAGAGAGCTAGCGGCGCTAGAGACGCTAGAGGCGCTAGAGATGCTAGCGGCGCTAGGGGCGCTAGGCTCGCCGGGGACGCTGGCGTCCAGGACCACGGCCGCGCCGCCGGGGAGGGAGGCGCCGAACCAGCCGGGGGAGAAGAGGTCGTCGGAGCCGTCCTGGCCGCGCTCGGCCTCGACGGGGTTCGGGACCATGTAGTGCCACTCGGGCTCCGCGACGAAGCGGAGGTCACACGGTCCGACGGTCTGACGGTCGCACGGTCCGACCGTGTGACCGTGTGACGGTGCGACCGACTCGACGAGCGCGACGCGGAGCGGCGTGCGTCCGGGCGGCGCGAAGAGGAAGGCGGTGGGCTCGGGGCGGACGGCGCCGGGGAACTCGCGCTCGGGGCCGGCGAAGGCCTTGGTCTTCTCGTGGAAGGAGCGCGACTCGACGTCGGGGCGGAGGATGAGGCGGACGGGCTCGGCGTCGTCGAGCGCGTTGGGCCCGCCCTCGGCGACGGGGAGGCGCGCGAAGCGCAGGAGGGCGCGGTCGCGGCCGGGCTCGAGGCGCAGCGAGACGCGCAGCGGAACGGTGCGGCCGGTTCCGGCGGGGACGTCGAAGCGCCACGCGGCCTCGTCGGGGTCGGCGCGGAAGGTGGCGAGGCAGGAGGCGTCGAGCTCGGAGGAGAAGCCCTGGTTCACGATCCACGCGCGGCAGCGCGTGAGGAGGACCTGGCGGTCGACGGGGACCTCGGGGTCGGGGTTGGCGGCGAGGATGGCGTCGTACTGGCTGCGGACCTCGCCCCAGCGGGCGCGGACGCGGGACATCGCGCCGCGGCCGTTGGCGAGCAGCGCGACGAGGTCGGCGCGGCGGACCTCGGCGCCGGAGAAGACGCGGCGCGGGGCGTGGATGGCGTCGGCGCGCGGGAGGATCGAGAGCGCGACCGAGGCGCGCGTCGGGCGGCCGGGCGTGGAGAGCTCGAGGCGGAGCGTGGCGGGGAAGGGGCGCGTCGCGCGCACGGCGGGGTGGTCGACGAACGCGGCGTGCGAGCCGTCGTCGAGCTGGAACGAGATCGCGCTCTTGCGCACGAAGCGGTCGCCGGCCGCGTATTCGAGGCGCGCGCGGAACGGGTGCGCGGCGCGGACGAGGAGGAAGTTGCCGCTCGGGAGCGGGACGACGCGGCGCTCGTCCTCCGGCATCGTGCATGACGTGACGGGCGGCATCGCGCCCGGGGGGACGAAGCGCGCGACGGCGGCGAGCGGATCGCGCGCGAGGAGCGCGGCGAGCTCCTCCACGTCCTCGTCCAGGCCGAGCGGGCGGCGCCCCGTGAGGACGCGGCGCAGGCGAAGCGCGGCCATCCGCAGCTCCTGGCGGCGGACGGCGTCCGGGAGGAAGCGCTCCTGCGGCGCGGCGAGCAGCGCGTCGAGGCGCGCGGGGGCGTCCGGGTCGCGGGCGAGGCAGAGGACCTGGCCGGGCGCGAGCGAACAATGCTGAATGCTGAATGCTGAATGCTGAATGGTGGGGGCACCGTCGGGAGTCGTGGAGTCGAAGAGGAGAACGGCGCCGGCGGGATCGAAGCCGCGCCAGGAGACGGGCTGCTCGCGGTCGGGGTCGAGGTTCGCGAGGACGAGGACGTCCTCGCGGTCGGACGGTCCGACGGTCGGACGGTCGGACGGTCCGACAATGCGACCGTGTGACCGTGTGACCGTGTGACCGTATGACCCTTCGACTCCGCGAGCCCTGCGCAGCAGGGCGAGCGAGTTGCCCTCGCCGCATTGGACCATCTCGAGCGAGGCGCCGGCGGCGAAGGCGGGGAAGGCGGCGAGGATCGTGTTGAGGCGGCGGACGGCGGCGACCTGGTTGTCGGGCGCGCCCCAGCGCAGGGCGGAGGCGCCGTGGACGTCGACCTTCTCCGTCGCGAACCACTCGACGCCGTTCGTGATGCCGAAGCAGCCCTGGCGCGACGCGAGCGCGGCGAGGGCGGTGCGCATCCGGGCGTAGGCGCGCGAGCGCGCGGCGAGGCGGTTGTTGTCGTGCGTCTCGGCGTAGTGCGCGAGCGGGCCGACCTCGGCGGACATCGCCTCCGCGCCGGGGAGGTAGCGCTCGAAGGCCGAGCGGTCCTCGGTCTGGAAGATCTCCGAGTAGGCCCAGTCGAGCCCCTCCTCGGCGATGAGGTTGCGCGTCACCGAGATCTTGCCGCCGAGCCCCTCGAGAAGGAAGACCGTGTCGGGGAACTGCTCGCGCACGCGCGCCACGACGTAGCGCCACGTCTCGGCCGGAACCATGTAGCCGGCGTCGCAGCGGAAGCCGTCGACGCCCTGCGCGCACCAGAACTCGAAGACCGAGGCGAGGAACGCGCGCAGCTCCGGACGGGCGTGGTCGAGCTCGACGAGGTCCTCCCACACCGTGCCCCACGCGCCCGGGCTGTGGAAGCGGCCGTCGGGCTCGCGGCGGAACCACTCCGGGTGGTGCGTCTGCAGCGCGGAGGCCCAGCCCGTGTGGTTCGCCGGGAGGTCGATGAAGAGCCGCGCGCCGCGCGTGTGGACCGCGTCCGCGAGCTCGCGGAACTGGTCGAGCGGCGTCGCCGCCGTGTCGAACTCCGCGAGCCCGGGGTTCACCGCGAGGAAGTCCGTCGAGGCGAACGGCGAGCCGAAGCGGCCCATCCGCGCGAACGTCGTCGGGACCGGATGCACCGGCAGCAGCTGCACGATGCGGAAGCGCTCGTCGAGGAGGATCGTGTCGAGGCGTGCGACGAGGTCGCGCAGCGTGCCCTCGCGCGGGATCGCCGACCAGCCGGCCGCGTCGAGCGCGGCGGCGCCCTCGGGGAGCGGGGCCGAGCGCTCGAGCGCGCAGTTTGCGCCGAACTGGCGCGGGAAGGCGCAGTAGATCGAGCTCCAGCAGACCGTCCAGGCGGGCGCGACCTTCACCAGCACGTCGCCGCCCTCGGGCCAGAACGGGCGGTCCGAGCCCTCGGGGAAGAAGCAGGCCTTCGCGTGGAACGAGCCGATGTCGACGAGCGGGAGGCGGACGGCGAAGCGGCGGACGCCGGCGGCGTCCGCGCCGCCGACCTCCTCCATCGGGACGTCGTTCCAGTCGAGCGCGAGGGGCGGGCGGTCGGCGTCCATCGCCTCGATGAGCTCGCGCCGCTTCCGCTTCGCGCCGCCGAGGGAGGTGCGCAGGACGGCGCGGCCGCCGGTGGCGGGCGCGCCCTCGACGCGGAGCTCGAAGACGATGTCATCGCCGCTGTGGCGCAGCAGCGAGGAGGACGGGGCGGGGGACTGGACCAGATGCATGGGGCGAACGCTACTTCGAATCCTCGTTGGCGCCGGAGCGCAGGACCGCGACGAAGGCCTCCTGCGGGACGTTCACCGTCCCGAACTGCTTCATCCGCTTCTTGCCCTCCTTCTGCTTGTTGAGGAGCTTCATCTTGCGCGTGATGTCGCCGCCGTAGAGCTTCGCCGTCACGTCCTTGCGGAACGGGCGGATGTCCTCGCGCGCGACGATCGTCCCGCCCACCGCGGCCTGCACCGGGATCTTGAACATGTGCGGCGGGATCGCGTCCTTGAGGGCCGCGCAGATCTCCTTGCCGCGGGCGCGGGCGCGGTCGCGGTGCACCATGCACGCGAAGGCGTCGACCGCGTCGCCGTTGAGGAGGATGTCCATCCGGACGATGTCCGAGCGCTGGTAGCCGGCCGGGACGTAGTCCAGAGACGCGTAGCCGTGCGAGACGGACTTGAGCGTGTCGTTGAAGTCGACGAGGATCTCGTTGAGCGGCAGCGTGCAGGTGAGGATGACGCGGACGCCGTCGAGCGAGTCGGTCTTGTCCACGGTGCCGCGGTGCTCCATCACGATGCGCATCATGTCGCCGATGCAGGAGGAGGGCGTGATGATCGTCGCGCGGATGAGCGGCTCCTCGATGTAGTCGACGTCGGCCGGATCGGGGAGGCGGATCGGGTTGTCGATCTCCTGCACCTTGCCGTCCTTGCCGTGGACGCGGTAGACGACGGCGGGGTTGGTGGAGATGACGTCGCAGTTGAACTCGCGGCGCAGGCGCTCCTGGACGATCTCCATGTGGAGCAGCCCGAGGAATCCGCAGCGGAAGCCGAAGCCGAGCGCGACGGAGCTCTCGGCGTGCCAGGTGAAGGCGGCGTCGTTGAGCTGGAGCTTCTCGAGCGAGACGCGGAGCTTCTCGTATTCGTCGGTGGAGACGGGGTAGAGGCCCGCGAAGACCATCGGGCGCACCTCGCGGAAGCCGGGGAGCGGCTCCGGCGCGGGGGCGGAGCGCAGCGTCACGGTGTCGCCGGTCTTCACCTCGCGAGGGTCCTTCACGGTGCCGATGAGGTAGCCGACCTGGCCGGGGGCGAGCGAGGCGACGGGCTGCATCTTGGGGGTGAAGATGCCGACCTCCTTGACCTGCGTCTCGACGCCGGTGCCCATGAGGCGGATCCAGTCGCCGGCCTTCACGGAGCCGTCGACGACGCGGACGTAGGGGATGACGCCGCGGTAGGGGTCGAAGAGCGAGTCGAAGATGACTGCGCGCAGCGGGCCGTCGGGGTGGTCGGACTTCGGCGGAGGGACGAGGTGGACGAGCCGCTCGAGCAGGTCCTCGACGCCCTGGCCGGTCTTGGACGAGACGAGCGCGCAGTCGTCCATCGGGATCGCGAGCGCCTCCTCGACCTGGTGCTTGCAGCCGGGGATGTCGGCGCTCGGGAGGTCGATCTTGTTGAGGGCGGGGATGATCTCGAGGTTGGCCTCGAGGGCTAGGATCGTGTTGGCGACCGTCTGCGCCTGGACGCCCTGCGCGGCGTCGACGAGGAGCACCGCGGCCTCGCACGCGGCCATCGAGCGGGAGACCTCGTAGGAGAAGTCGACGTGGCCGGGCGTGTCGAGGAGGTTGAGCAGGTACGTCTTCCCGTCGCGCGCCTGGTAGCTCATCGAGACCGGGTGCGACTTGATCGTGATGCCGCGCTCCTGCTCCAGGTCCATCGAGTCGAGGAGCTGGTCGTGGAACGTCCGCGCGTCGACGGACTTGGTGAGCTCCATGATGCGGTCCGCGAGCGTCGACTTGCCGTGGTCGATGTGGGCGATGATGCAGAAGTTGCGGATGTTCGAGAGGTCGGGCATCGGGCGGGCTCCTAGAGGACCTTGAACTTCGGCAGGTCCTGGATGTCGATGGCGCCGGCGAGGCGGCCGTCCGCGTCCACGACCGGGAGGTCGTCGATCGCGCGGCGCTCGAGCAGGTGCAGCACGTCGACCGCGAGCGCGTCGGGGCCGATCGAGACGGGATTGCGCGTCATGAAGCGCGAGACGGGCTCCGCGAGGACCGAGGCGTCGCCGTTCGCGACGGCGCGGCGGAAGTCGCCGTCCGTGAAGATGCCGGCGAGGCGGCCGTCCGGCCCGACCGCGAAGGCGGCGCCGCCGTGGGCGTGGGTCATCGCGACGATCGCCTCGGAGACGGGCGCCTCCGGCGCGACGGCGGCGAGGCGGTCGCCCGTGCGCATGATGTCGCGGACGCGGACGAGCAGCGTCCGCCCGATCGCCCCGCCGGGGTGGAGCTTGGCGAAGTCGTCGCGCCCGAAGCCGGACGCGCGCAGCAGCGCCATCGCGATCGCGTCGCCGAGGGCGAGCGTCGCGGTCGTGCTCGCCGTGGGCGCCACGCCGAAGGGGCAGGCCTCGCGGGGGACGGCGCAGGGCAGCACGAACTGCGCGAGGCGCGCGAGCGTGCTCTCCGGGTTCCCGGTGATCGCGAGGATCGGGACGCCGAGGCGGCGCACAGCGGGGACGAGGTTCTTCATCTCCTCCGACTCGCCCGAGTAGCTGAGGGCGACGAGGACGTCCGCCGGCGCGAGGATGCCGAGGTCGCCGTGGATGGCCTGCATCGGGTTGAGGAGGACCGAGGTCGAGCCGGTCGAGGCGAGCGTGGCGGAGATCTTCTCGGCGACGTGGAGGTTCTTGCCGACGCCGGTGAGGACGATCTTGCCCCCGCGCGCGAGCGCGCCGCGCAGCATCTCCACGGCGCCCTCGAAGCGCGCGTCGAGCGCGTCGCGGACGGCCTTCATCCCCTCGATCTCGACGTCGAGGACCTCGCGGGCTGTATCCAGTGCGTTCATGGCGGGCGATTCTAGCCGAAACGGACCGAAAAGGGAAGGGCGTTTGTCAGCGCGGCGGCGTTCTGCTAGAATGACCCCCGACGCGGACGCGCCCGGTGGCGCCGCCCGCGGGGAGACGAATCACGATGCCGTTGGTTGCGGTGCTTAGCGACGTTCACGGGAATCTCGAGGCGCTCGACGCGGCGCTCCGGGACGCCCGCTCCCACGGCGCGGAGCGGTTCGTCTGCCTCGGCGACGTCGTCGGATACGGCGCGGACCCGAACGCCTGCTGCGAGCGCGTCCGCGCGCTCGGCGGGATCGTCGTGCGCGGCAACCACGACCATGCCTGCTCGCACCGGATCCCCCTCGAGTGGTTCAACCCGCTCGCCGCGGCGGCGGTCCGGTGGACCCGCCTCCAGCTCACGGCGGAGAACCGCGACTGGCTGCGGGGGCTGCCCTTCGAGGCGGAGCTGGACGGCCGGGCGCATCTCGTGCATGGCGCGCTCCACGATCCACGGCACTGGCCCTACCTGTTCGAGGGGGCGGACGCGGCCCCGCACTTCCCGCGCCAGACGCTGCCGCTCTGCTTCGTCGGGCACACGCACGTGCCGATCGTCCTGGCGCAGTTCGGGAGGAACATCCTCGAGTCGGACCTGAAGCCGTTCCGGCTCGAAGGCGCGGAGGGCGCGAAGGTTGTCGTGAACGCGGGGTCGGTCGGCCAGCCGCGCGACGGCAGCCCGAAGGCGTGCTATCTGCTCTACGACCCGGAGGAGGGTCTGGTCGTTCCGCGCCGCGTCGAATACGACGCGACGCCGACCGCCTCGAAGATCCTCTCGGCGGGGCTTCCGAAGCAGCTCGCGATGCGGCTCTTCCTCGGGCGCTAGCGCGCGCCTCGCGCGCTCGCTACCCGAAGAGCGCGTCGCGCACGAAGGCGTCGAGCTGTCCGGTGGCGTCCAGCAGGTCGAGGCCCATGAAGCGGTCGCGCATGTAGATCGTGCGGCGGGCGTCGGAGAGCGTCGCCTCGCGCGTGGAGCCGATCTCCTCCGGCTCCGCCGGCGCGCCGACGACGCGGAGGCGGCGCTCCACCTCGGCCGCGGGCAGCAGCTGGGCGGCGAGGCGCTCGCGGATCCGCGGCCAGCGCGCCTTGAGCCCTTCGAGCCGCGCGCGCAGCGTCTCGCGGTCGACGAACTTCGCGCGCACGGACTTGACGCCGAGGTCGGCGAACTTCGTCCCCGCGAAGACCTGCGCGCCGATCCGCTCCTGCTCCTCGAGCGGCTTCCACCGGGCGAGGCAGGCGTCGACGTCGAGCGCCCCGTAGTCGAAGGCGAGGATGCGCTCGTAGACGCGGCACATGAAGTGCGTGAAGACGCCGACCTGGATGCCGTGCGGGACGATCTCCCCGCGGTAGGTGTGGTCGCGCATCTCCAGGAGATGGCTGAACATGTGCTCGGCGCCGGAGGCCGGGCGCGAGCTCTGCATGTCCTGCATGGCGAACCCGCCGAGCATCAGCCCCTCGACGAGCCGCCCGAGCGCGCCGCCCTCCATCGCGGCGACGCCCTCGGGGTCGCCGACGGCGTCCGGCAGCCCGCCCTGGACGGTCTCCCAGCCCTCGGCGTGCCACCCGGCCGCACCGAGCTCCGCGGCGAGGATCCAGTCGGCGCCGGCGGGCACCTTCGCGAGCAGGTCGGCGAAGCCGCTCGCCGTCATCGGCGGCGGCGCGGTGCGCAGGACGCCGAGGTCGGCGAGCACGACGCGCGGGGCCGGGCAGGAATAGGTGATCTTGGCGCCCTCGGGGCTGCGCAGCGCCGCGCCGAAGCTCGAATAGCCGTCGACGCTCGCGGCGGTGGCGACGGTGAGGTAGGGCACGCCGAGTTCGCCGGAGGCGCGCTTCGTCAGATCGTTCACGACGCCGCTTCCGACGGAGACGGGGACCGGCGCGCCGGCGGCCGCGATCGCGTCGCGAACCTCGGCCGCGTAGCGGTAGTCGGCGTGGAAGGTCGCGCCGCCCGGCTCGAGGACGTGCTCGGCGACGTCGACGCCCGCTTCGCGCAGGAGCGCGCCGACACGCTCGCCGGCCGCGGCGCGCGTGCGCGGATCGCATACGACCATCGCCCGTGCCGCGCCCGGGAACCATTCCCGGAACAGGGCGGCGACCTGCGGGAGGACGTCCTCTCCGATGACGCAGGCCTTGGTGTCCGTTGCGCGCTTGAGCGCGCGTTCGATTCGTTTGTTTTCCATGGGCTAGTCCACGACCGGCGCGCGCGGGGTGCGCGGGGCGACGGCCGTCTCGGGGGTTCGATCGGCGAGCGGAAGGTATTTCTGCGGCGGCAGGATGCACTTGAAGGCCGGGCGCACGATGCGCGAGTGGCCGCCGAGCTCCTCGAGCCGGTGCGCGCACCAGCCGGGGACGCGCCCCACCGCGAAGAGCGGCGTGAAGAGGTCCGTCGGGATGCCGAGCATCTTGTAGACGAGCCCCGACCACAGGTCGACGTTGGCCGGGAGCGGGTAGGCCGTCCCGCGGCGCTCCTGCAGGAGCTTGCCGCCGATGCGCGCGACCTTCTGGTAGAGCTCGAACTCGGGCCGGAAGGAGACGTGCTCGGCGACGAGCTGCGAGGCCTTCTCGCGCAGGATCTCGGCGCGCGGGTCGGAGATCTTGTAGACGGCGTGGCCGAGGCCGTAGATGAGGCCGCGGCGGTCGTAGGCCTTCTTGTCGAGGATCTTCGTGAGGTAGCGCTCGACCTCGGCGTCGCTGTCCCAGTCGCGCACGTGCGTCTTCACCGCGTCCATCATCTTGCGCACCTCGAGGTTCGCGCCGCCGTGGCGGGGTCCCTTGAGCGAGAGGCACGCCGCGGCGATCGCCGAGTAGGTGTCGGTGTAGGTGGAGGAGACGGTGTGCGTCGTGAAGGTGGAGTTGTTGCCGCCGCCGTGGTCGGCGTGCAGCACGAGGCACAGGTCCAGCAGCTCCGCCTCGAGCCGGGTGTAGCGGCTGTGCGGGCGCAGGAGGCACAGGATGTGCTCGGCGGTGGAGAGGCCGGGCTCGGGGATGCGCATGTGCAGGCTCTTGCGCAGGTAGTAGTGCGCCTTGGCCTGGTAGCCGTAGACCGCGTAGGTCGGGAAGCGCGCGATGAGGCCGATCGACTGGCGCAGCACGTTCGGGATGTCGGTGCCGTCCGGGTCGCGGTCGAACGCGTAGGAGGCCAGCACGCAGCGCGCGAGCTTGTTCATCACGTCGGGCGACGGCATGCCGAGGATGGCGTCCTCCTTGAACCCGTTGGGGAGCGGGCGCTGCGAGTCGAGCGCGGCGGAGAACTCCGCGAGCTCGTCCTTCGTGGGGAGGTGGCCCATGAGGAGCAGGAAGCAGACCTCCTCGAAGCCGAAGCGGCCCTCCGACTGGAAGCCGCGGACGATGTCGCGGATCTCGATGCCGCGGTAGAGCAGGCGCCCGGCGACCGGGACGATCTCCTGCTCGAGCACGGAGTAGCCGACGACGGACGCGACCGTGGTGAGGCCGACGAGGACGCCGGAGCCGTCCGCGTTGCGGAGGCCGCGCTTGACGTTGTAGATGCGGTAGAACTCCGGGTCGATGCGGGAGGCCTCGGAGGCCATCCCGGCGTAGCGCGCGACGAGGTCGGGGTCGAGCGGGGCGACGCCGGGCGAGACGGGGTCGGGGACGACGGGGGCGGCGGGGTGCGTTTTCATGCGGGTTCCTCCCGTGGGCTAGCCGCGGATGACGGCGAGGATCTCGTCGCGCTTCGCGGCCATTTCCTCCGCGGTCTTCGCTTCGAGGTTGAGGCGGATGAGCGGCTCGGTGTTCGAGCAGCGGACGTTGAACCACCACGTGTCGAACTCGACGGAGAGGCCGTCGAGCTCGAACGCGCGGCCCTTCGCGCCGTAGCGCTCCCTGAGCGTGGCGAGGACGCGCTCCGCGTCCGCCTTGCTCGCGAGCTTGGTGTTGATCTCGCCCGAGGCGAAGTAGCGGCGGATCGGGGCGATGAGCTCCGAGAGCGGTTTGCCCGCGCGCGAGACGATGTTCGCGACGCAGATCGTGGCGAGCGAGGAGCTCTCCGCGGTGGAGTTCGCCTTGAAGTAGTAGTGGCCCGAGAGCTCGCCGGCGAAGACGGCGTCCGCCTCGCGCATCTGCTGCTTGATGAACGCGTGGCCGACGCGGCTCATCATGGGCCGGCCGCCGTGCGCCTCGATCGTCTCCTTGACGGCCCACGAGCTGCGCAGGTCGTAGAAGATCGCGGCGCCCGGATTCTGGCGGAGCATGTCCTCGGCGACGAGCGCCGTGATCATGTCCATCGGAATGATGTCGCCCTTCTCGTCGACGAACCCCGCGCGGTCGGCGTCGCCGTCGAACGCCACGCCGAAGTCGTAGCCGCCCTTGCGGACCTCGGCCTGCAGGTCGGCGAGCGTCTCGGTCTTGAGGGGGTTGGCCTCGTGGTTCGGGAAGTCGCCGTCCGGCTCGCCGTAGAGCGACGTGAACGAGATCGGCGTGCCCTCGAAGGCCTTCGCCTCCCAGGTGCCCATGCCGTTGGCGAAGTCGCAGGCGATGCGAACGGGCTTGGCCAGCTGCGCGAACGAGCGGACGAAGGCGGCGTAGTCCGCGCCGACGTCGGCCTTCGAGACCGCGCCGGGCTTCGCCGCGGCGGGGGCGAAGGACTTCTCCGCGACGATGCGCTCGATGTCCGCGATGCCGGTCGCGCCGGAGATCGGGACGGCGCTGGCGCGGCAGAGCTTGAGGCCGTTGTACTGCTTCGGGTTGTGCGAGGCGGTGATCATCACGCTCGCGTCGCAGCCGAGCTTGGCGTTGGCGTAGTAGGAGATTGGGGTGGAGCAGAGGCCGAGGTCGACCACGTCCGCGCCGAGCTCCGTCGCGCCGGCGGCGAACGCGTCGAAGAGGGAGCCGGACGAGACGCGGCAGTCGCGCCCGACCGCGATCTTCCTGCAGCCGAGGAACGTGACGAACGCGCGGGCGATGTCGCGGACGATGCCCTCGGTGATCTCGGTGCCGTAGACGCCGCGGATGTCGTAAGCCTTGAAGATGCCGGCCATGGTGGTGTTCTCCTGTGTTTCGTTCCGGAAAAGGCGGCGGATTCTAGCCGAACCCCCGCGCGCGGGCAAGCGGAAAACGCGGGCGAACGGGCGAACGCAAGGGGCGGCGCCTACGCCAGTGCCACCTCGACGCGGAGCGTGGCGCCGGGGCGGAGGGGCAGGGGAGCGGCCGGGTCGTGCGGGGCGCCGTCCACGAGGACGGACGCAACGCGGTTGCACGCCTTGCCGGGCTCGTGGCGGAAGGAGATGTCGTAGGTCGTTCCGAGGAAGCGCTTCACGATGCCGCACTCGGGCCACTGCGCCGGAAGGCACGGCTCGAGGTGCAGGCCGTCGGGCGCGGGCTTGAGGCCGAAGATGAAGTTCACGAGCGACTTCAGCAGCCACTGGGCGCTCGCCGTGCGCCAGCTCTGGCCCGGAGTGCCGTAGCGGTAGCCCGTCTGCGGCCCGAAGATCGAGTTCGAGATCATGTAGGGCTCGGACGGGCGCGAGGTGCCGTCGTCGCGCACCGGGAGCATCTGCTGGAGCGTCTCGTAGAGCTTGTCGTTGCGCTTCAGGACCGCCTCCGCGGCGAGCTTCCACGCGAGCGTGTGCAGGTAGATGCCACCGTTCTCGTGGATGCCCGGCGCCTTGGTGCCGATGTAGCCGATCGTGTTGTCGATGCGGGAGTAGCCCGGCGCCATGACGAGCGTCCCCATCGGGTCGTACAGGTCCACGTCGATCGCGTGCAGGACCTTGGGCAGGCGCTCGGGCGTGACGACGCCGGAGAGGATGCTCCAGAGCTGCTGGATGAGGAAGACGCGGCCCTCCTCGTTCTCGTCGGAGCCGAGCTTGGTGCCGTCGTCCTTGTAGGCGCAGAGGTAGTGGCCGCCGTCCCACGCGGCGGCGTTGATGATGTCGGCCATCTCGCGGCCGCGCTCTCGCGCGAGCGCGGCGTCGTCCGCGCGGCCGGTCGCCTCGGCGAGGCGGCCGAAGAGGCGGTTCGCGTAGCACCAGGCCATCGAGAGCCAGACGCTGGCGCCGCGGCCCTGGAGGCCGACGGTGTCCATGCAGTCGTTCCAGTCGCCGCCCCAGATGCGGATGAGGCCGTGGAGGCCGCGGAAGTTCCAGAGGAAGTCCATCGCACGGCGGCAGTGCTCGTAAACGGACGCCTTGGTGCCGTCGTTGAACGGCACCTCCTCGTCGAGGAAGCCGGACTCGAGGCCCAGCTCCATCGCGATGGAGTGCGCGGCCATCGGGATGCCGACGCAGCAGTCGGCGAAGTTCTTGTCGTTGATCGAACCGCCGAGCACGTTGCGCGGCGCGTAGCCGCTCGAATACTGGTAGGCGAGCATGCGCTTCAGGTCGCGCGCGGCGAGCTCGGGGTTGAACGCGGCGAGGCAGTCGCAGTCGCTCACGACGTCGCGGTAGCCGAGGCTGCGGACGCGAGCCCAGCGCGCGCCGAGGACGCAGGCGCGCTCGAGCCAGACGTTGGCGAGGAAGTCGAGGTCGGGGTTCGGCGTGCGGAGGCGCACGCCGCCCAGGTCGGCGTCGGCGCGCGCGGCGGCCGCGCCGGGCTCCACGGCGAGCATCGCCGCGGCGCGCGCGGGGGCCTCGGCGCGGTCCTGCACGAACGAGACGGCGTAGCGGAACGAGGCGCGCGCGCCGGGGGCGAGGTCGGCGTCGTTCTGCAGGACGAGGCAGATCTTCTCGCCGCAGCAGTCCGAATTCCGGCAGCGGCCGTCCTCCTGGAGCGCCTCGGGCTCGGCGAAGTTGCCGTAGACGCCGATGAAGGCGTTCTTGCGCGTGTCGAAGCCGGTGCAGGGCGTGTCGCCGGCGAGGAAGACGTAGGCCTCGGTCTGCTTCGGGCCGCCGAACGCGGCGGCACCGGTCGCGACGACGCCGTTCAGGGTCGCGTCCCAGCCGGCCGAGCCGGTGTTGTAGCTCTGGATGTTGTAGGGGCCGTCGACGTTGGTGCCGTCGTAGGCGATCACGCGGAGGCGGCGCGGGCGGCCCGAGCGGTTCTCGACCGCGACGTCCCAGATCTCGCCGCAGTGCTCGGGGTGGACGTAGGCCGAGAGGCGCATCGCGATGCCGTCGAAGGTGGACTCGACGACGGTGAGGCCGGGCCGGTGCGTGCAGGCGAAGCCCTCGTATTTGCGCGAAAGGGGGAGGCCGTGGGCGGTCCACCAGCGGCCCGTCTCGGCGTCGACGACGAACACGTGCCGCTCGGTGACGATCGGGAGGCGGCGGCCGAGGTCGTCCTGCGCGAAGCCCTCGCCGAAGGCGGTCTGCGAGAAGCAGGTGACGTAGCCGTCGTTGAAGAGGTAGTTGTACCAGTTGCGCGGGGTCCTGGGCGTCGTGACGGTGAACGAGCCGTCCGCGTTGAAGTGTCCGAAGCGGGTGTCTTTCATGTCGTGGAAGTATGGCAGTCGCCCCCGCGGGTGTCAACCCTGCGCGCGAATCGTCGGGCGATCCGTTTTCCCGGGCAGAATTTGCTTGCAAAAACCGGGAGCGGGGTCTATCCTTCGCGCCCATCCGCACACCCATAGGAGCCTTTCGAATGCCGTCCAAGCCGACCGCGGACGCGGAGCCCGCACCCGTCCTTTCCGAACACGAGGTCCTTTGCCGGACGAGCGCCGTCGAGAGCGGCGCCCTGATCGACGAAATGGTCCGCCTCCTCGCCGCGCGCCACCCCGCGGTCGACCCGTCCGCGGCGCTGCGCGCGGTCCTCGACCGCGAGGCCGAGGCGCCCACGTTCATCGCCCCCGGCGTCGCAATGCCCCACGCCCGCCTCGAGGGGATCGAGGAGACGCTCGTCGCCGCCGCGACGTCCGAGAAGGGCGTCCGCTTCCCCGGATCGCCGGACCCGATCCGGCTCGTCGTCCTCGTCCTCGCGCCCGCGAGCGCGCCCGCGGCCTACCTTCGCGTGGCGGCCGGCGTCGCACGCCGCCTGCAGGACCCGGCGTTCCTCGACGAGATCGTCGCCCGCACGACGCCCGCCGACGTCTGCGACTTCTTCCGCCGCGGCTCCGCGGAGCTGCCCGCCGAGGTCTGCGCGGCCGACATCATGGAGCGCCCGGCCGCGGTTCTGCGCGAGACGGACAGCGTGAAGGACGCGATCGACCTGATCGTCCGCACCGGCAGGACCGAGATCCCGGTCGTCGACAAGGAGGGCGCGCTCGTGGGCGAGGCCTCGGCCGACGAGGTGCTCGGCCTCTGCATTCCCGACTACCTGCTCTGGATGGAGGACCTCTCGGTCTTCTCGAACTTCGAGCCGTTCGCGACGCTGCTCCGCAAGGAGTCCAGCACATGGCTCGCGGACATCACGAGCGACGACTACGCCAGCGTGACCGTCGACCAGCCCGCGATCGCCGTCGCCGAGGCGCTCGCCCGCAAGGACGCCGGCGTCTGCTACGTCCTCGACGGCGACAAGCTCGCCGGCGTCGTGACGCTCCCCCACTTCCTCAACAAGGTCTTCCGCGACTAGCCTCCCATGTCCTCCCCCTCCAATCCCAAGCGCGTCGTCCGGCTGCAGTTCGCGGCCATGTTCCTCGTCGCCGCCCTCGCGGGCTGGCTCGCCTCGCTCCTCCCGGCGCCCGCCGCCGGCGCCGCGTCGGTCTACCCCGACCTCGCCGCCGCCGCCTCGCCGGAGCGCCTGCTCTCCCTGCGCCAGATCGCCGCCGTCTCGATCTTCGCGATGATCATCTGCGCGACCCTGATGTTCGAGGAGCGCCGCCTCGGCGTCGCCTTCGTCGGCATCGCGACGCTGCTCGCGCTCAAGGTCCTCACGCTCTCCGAGTTCGTCCATAGCACCGAGCTGCACATCATCCTGCTGCTCGTCGGCATGATGACGCTCGTGGGGGCGCTCAAGGACATGGGCTTCTTCACGTGGATCATCCAGTCGATCATCAACGCGAAGAGGATGACGGGCTTCAAGTTCCTCGCGATCCTGATGCTCCTTTCCGGCGTCATGCCGGGCATCGTGGACGAGGTGACGTCGATCGTGTTCGTCCTCGCGCTCGTCTTCCAGGTCTGCGACACCCTGAAGCTCCGGCCGACGCCGTTCGTCCTGATGAGCGTCATGGCGACGAACGTGGGCTCCACGGGCACGATGCTCGGAAACCCCGTCGGCATCCTCATCGGCACGAAGGCCGAATACCACTGGAACCCCGGCTCGGGCGATCCCGGCGTGCCGCTCTCGTTCGGCGACTTCATCGTCCACGCCACGCCCATCATGTTCCTCTCGCTGCTGGCGATCTTCTTCGTGCTGCTCGTCTACTACCGCAAGGACATCCGGCTCCTCGACGAGCGCCTCGCCGAGCGCCGCGCGAGCCACGTCGGCCTCGGGCCGATGGTCGAGATCCCCTACCGGCGCGGGCTCGCGATCCTCCTGGGGGCGCTCGCCTTCATCGCCTCGCACCACCCGATCGAGCACGCGCTCGGGCTGGAGCCCAACACGATGCTCGTGGCGGCCCCGCTCGCCATCGCCGGACTGCTGATGGTCTTCCGCAGCCACCGCGCGCGGCACTACGTGGAGAGCTCCGTGGAGTGGTGGTCCCTGCTGTTCTTCATGATGCTCTTCGCCGTCTCGTTCGCGATGGAGCACTGCGGCGTCACGGACGTGATCGCCGGCATGATCGCGCCGGAGGGCGGCGCCGCGCCGAACCGCTACCTGCTCACGCCGCTCATCGTGGCGATCACGGCCGTCGGCTCCGCGTTCGTGGACAACGTCGTGTTCGTCTCGACCTTCATCCCGATCATCAAGAAGATCGTGGCGGGGGCGCCCGAGATGTCGCCGCTGTGGTGGGCGCTGCTGTTCGGCGCGTGCTTCGGCGGGAACATCACGGCCATCGGCTCCACCGCGAACCTCGTGGCGATCTCGATGCTCGGCAAGAAGTACTCGATCAAGGTCGCCTTCCTCGAGTGGCTCAAGGTCGGCCTCGTCGTGGGCGTCGTCTCCTGCGCCGTCGCGACGGGCGTGATCCTCTGCTACTACAAGGCGTAGCGCGGTTCCGCATAACTGTGGCCGCCGGGAGGGCGGCCGCTGCCGAAACAATGGTAGCGGCCGCGCTCCGCGCGGCCACGGAAAGGATGCAACCGCGCTAGCGGACGCTGGCGCGCCAGCGGCGGTGTGCCCAGAGATACTGCTCGGGGAAGCGCCGGATGAAGCGCTCCGCGACCTCGTTGATCGCGAGCGTGATCGCGCGGACGTCGGCGTCGCGGTCGCCGGTCGGCTCGACGCGGATCGGCTCGGAGGCGGCCATCAGGAACTTCATCGGTCCGGTCCGGAAGCACACGCCGAAGACGATCGGCGCGCCGGTCGCCAGGTGCAGGCGCGCGGGCGAGGCGACGGTGCTCGCCGGATGCCCGAAGAACGGCACGACGACGCCGTTGCTCGCGGCGTGCTGGTCGCAGATGAGGCCGAGGAGCTTGCCGGTGCGCAGCGGGCGCAGCAGCGCGAGGCGGTCCTTGCTGTGCTTCGCGACGATCTCGATGCGGCGGCGCGGGTTGCGGCGGCGCAGGAAGCGCTGGGCGTAGGGGTTGTCGAGGTTGCGCGCGACGGCGACGAGCGGCTTCGTGAACGAGATGAGGTGGCCGGAGAGCTCCCAGTTGCCGAGGTGCGCGGAGGCGAGGATGACGGGCTGGCCGGGCTTCTCGAAGAGCGCCCGCGTCTCGGGCGGGACCTCGTAGACGACATGCTCCGGCGCCGTCTCGGGCGTGAGGAGCTTCGACGCCTTGAGCGACTCCACGGAGAGCATCGCGAAGCTCTCGAACGAGGCGCGCGCGATGCGCTCGGCCTCGGCGCGGTCGGCGGCGAGGCCGGCGAGGAGGACGTTCTCCGTCGCGGTCCGGCGGCGCTTGCGCAGCAGCGCCCAGGTCGCTCGGCCGAAGCCGCGGGCGAGGGCGAGCGCCGTGCCGACGGGGAGCAGGTCGACCAGGCCCACCGCGAGGCGCAGCGGGACGTATTCGAGGAAGGCGACGGCGCGCGGCGTGGCCATCGGCGGCGCGGGCTAGTCGTCCGCGGGCGGCGGCAGCTCGAGCTTCGGCGGAGGGAGCTCGGCGCGGGCGTCGCCCTTCTGGACCGAGCGTTTGTCGAACGCGGGCGCGGACCGGTATCCGGCGGGGCGCGCGCCGGGACCGGACGGGGCGGGCGCGGCGGCGCCGATGCGCGGCAGCGAGGGGTCGGGGCGCAGGACCACCGGATCGGGATCGCGCCAGTTGGAG
>Ga0256407_10001268_pt1 | contig 54669 bp, 44 predicted proteins | sample RumenRJG_04DNA_FD_193489 | JGI IMG/M metagenome (GOLD analysis project Ga0256407, IMG submission 193489) | Bovine rumen microbial communities from Lethbridge, Alberta, Canada - RJG_04 | ecosystem: Host-associated > Mammals > Digestive system > Stomach > Rumen | place: Canada: Alberta... | reverse complement strand
TCGCCCTTGATGGTGTGAAGACGGTAAAGAGTAAGGCCGAAAAGTGGCAGTTGAGTTCTGCTCATACTACCGATACCAACTCGATGGATGAGCCTACAAAAATCGTCCCTGTGGCTTCGAAAGCTGCGGTAGGCAAGAACTTTACAGTTACTCTCGATCCTTCATCGATCGTGGTACTTACACTTCAGACTAAGTAATTTTATTCAAGTGCATATTGATGGACTCTTGATCTTTTTCTCTAATATAAGAGTCCGATAGAAAAAAGCAATCTAAGGATGAGAACCCCCGAAGCAGTGATGTTTTGGGGGTTCGTGATTGTTTAAGGTTATGAATATATTCTTGAGCTACAAGATTTCTTTTGTATAGCAACGTCGCCTCTTGATATATTCCGGATTCAAATCCTTCCATTGCGAAAGTTCTTTATGGTTATCTTCTAGTTGCGGCCCCGTCTCAGCCCATTTGAAATGTTTCTTCTTATAGATGGGAATGAGATGGTTGAAGAACAAGGAGTTGATTCCTATACCTTGCATATCCGGTCTTACGCCGATGAGCAACATATCGATGCCTTCCTCGTTTTTCAGTTTCAGGCTCTTCAACAGATGCCACCAGCCCAGGGGAAAGAGTTTGCCTTTTGTCTTTTGTAATGCTCTGGACAGACTTCCTATCGTCACGGCCACACCAACGATCTCGTTGTCTTCGTTCACGATTACCGGTACCATGCTCTTGTCGACGATTGGTAAATAGGTTCGGATGAAGGAATCCATCTCTTTGCCTTCTATAGCCGAGAAACCAAAGAGTGGGGCATAGGCCTCGTTGAGTAGTTGGAATACTCTCTTGCCCCAACCTGTGAGGATCTCGAAAGTTGTCATCACGTGGATATGTACCTTGAATCTTTGCTCGACGATGGATGCCACGCGTGCGATACGTTCGGGAACTTCATCGGGCACGTTTACCCTGATCTGTATCCAGTCTACTTGTTTGCGGAATCCCATCTTCTCCAGATGCTTGGGATAGTAGGGCGCATTATATAATGTGGACATCGAACCTAACTTGTCGAAGTCTTCCAGTAGCATGCCCTCCTTGTCGAAGTCTGTAAGCCCCATTGGGCCTTGGATGGATTCCATCCCATGAGCTTTGCCCCATCGTTCTACAGCAGCAATCAAGGCTTGTGAAACTTCTTCATCATCAATAAAGTCGAGAAATCCGAAGCGTACAACTTTGACGTTCCATTTTCTGTTTGCTTTATGGTTGATGATACCTAATATTCTACCTGCTACTTTATCACCACGGAAGGCAAGAAATGGTATCGTCTCTGCTTCTGAATCATTATGCCGATGATTGACCATGTTCATGATATCGCTCTCCATATCAGGTACATAGTATGGATTGTCTGCATAAAGCATGTTTCCGAATTGCGAGAATAATCGCGCTTCTTGTCTCTGGTTAACTTCTTTAATTTCGACTCTCATTATTTTATATATAAAGTATTGCAAAGATAGAATAAATAATTATAAAAGCCAAATGGTTTTAAGCTTTTTTCAACGTTATAGAACTTGTAGTTTTCATACTTTTAATTTATATTTGTCGTGATAAACCTATTTTTAAAAATTCATTCGCAGAAAATATGGCTATAAATCATGTACAGGATAGAATAGACAAGGGGTGTTTTGTGCCGCAACTCAAAACAGGTTTTTCGTTTATCGACTTGGAGGAGGGTCAGAATTTTACCCCGAGTGATTATTCTAGAAATGCGCTTATTTATTTGTATGAGGGCAGAATCGAAGTCTCTTGTTGTCACGAGGGATTCGTGATAGAGAGTGGACAACTAGCTTTGATGTCGTGCGACGTGAAATATTCGATTCGGGCCGAACAACATACTAGTATGGTAATATTGGGTGTCGTTAAGGTTCTTGCAGAATGTGATTATTTCCAACTTCGTCATCCGACAGAGAGTTATAGTACGCATATCACGTCGTATAAGGACGAGCATGTCTTGGAGTGTGCTCAGTTGGTGAAAAACTTTTATCATCAAGTACGGGAAATTTATCGTTTGGGTGTGTCGTGTATACGGTTGTATCGCGTCAAGGAGGCTGAAATCTTCATGCTTCTTAGAGCTACCATGAGCAACGAAGATTTCTGTCGCTTTATGACTCCTTTCTCGGGTGAGAGAGTTGCCTTTAAGTCAAAGGTTCTGTTGATGGCAGAGAAGCACAACACTGTCAATGCCCTTGCAGATGCGATAGGACTCGATCGTTCCTATTTTCAACGTTTGTTTAAATCAGAATTCGGTAAAACTCCTTCTGATTGGTTGAAGGAGCGTCGTGTAGAGAAGGTTTCCAATTATCTTCGTAGTCATGATGAGCCGCTCAAAGTAGTCGCCTATGAACTTGGTTTCCCGTCTTTGGCAGCCTTAAGTAATTTTTGTAGAAAAGAAATCGGAAAAACAGCTCGGGAGATACAAAATGAGAGTAAAATAGAAGTATGATTTGTGTCTTCTGATTTTGTAAATGTGATATTCCCACGTTTTATGAATAGAAGTTCACAAAAACAAAAATATTTACCCCCGGAATCTATTGCAGATTTCGGGGGTTGCTATTATCTTTGCAATACAACATTTTTAGAGACTAATGTGATGACAGATAGGGAGTTATATAAATATAAAGTGATCTATTCGCATTACATTTTTAAGTTTGGAGTTAAGTATATACAAAGAGGTCTTTCGATAGATTTAGTTTTTTCATTGGTAAGGTAAGTTATAATTATTTAGGTATTCAAACTGCAATGGATCGAGGGGTATTCATTGCAGTTTTTTATTTAATGATAATTCCGTTAAATTTCTAAATATATTTCTTAAGTTCAATTAAAAGAAAAATCCCTCACTGTGAAGTGAGGGATTTCTTTTATTTCTGGCATTTGTCTTCTACCTTCTGGCATTTGTCGCATTTCTTTGTTTCTGCTTTCTTACACTTGTTTTCAGCTTTCTTGCATTTCTGTTTAGCCTCTTTACATTTGTCTTCAGCTTTTTTGCATTTGCCACACTTATCTTCTTTGTTCTTGTCGCAGCACTTTTTATCAGCCTTCTTGCAGCATTCTTTCTTTACTGGTTGGTCTTTTACTTCTTGGGCATTGGCTACTGTTGCCATGCTTATTGTAGCTACAAAGAGAGTAGCTATCATCATCATTTTTTTCATATTCAATATGTTTTTTAAAATTTCAAGAGTAAAGATATCATTAGTTCTCCGAAATAGCAAATATTATAGAGAAAATTAATATTTTTCTAATATTCGTAACGAGAATTTATAAAAAGATTGCTAACTTTGCACAAACATTAAACTGAACAATCAAGTAATATATGAAAAGAATTAGTTTGCTATTTATTTTTCTTTTGATGCTTACATCGTCGATGGTGGCTCAGAATATACAGGTGCATTATGATTTGGGACATTCCCTATATCAGGATCTTGACACGCGCCCTAGTGTTACTACCACGGTAGAACTCTTTAAGCCTGACAGATGGGGCAGCACTTATTTCTTTACGGATATTGACTATCAGCGTGATGGCGTGGCTGGCGCATATTGGGAGGTTTCTCGTGAGTTTAATCTCTCTAAGAATAAGCAATGGGCTGCTCATGTAGAGTATAATGGTGGTATTTCTAGTAATGAGTATACATGGCAGGCTACTCGTTTTCAGCATGCTGTGCTTGCTGGAGGAGCATGGAACTGGCATTCTACTGATTTTTCTAGGACTTTCTCTGTGCAGGCGATGTATAAGTATTATTTCAAGAATCGTCATTATAATGCTCATCCTTTCAGTGGGTTCCAACTTACTGAGGTGTGGGGTGTATCGTTTGCTCATAAGTTCTGTACTTTCTCAGGTTTCTGTGATGTGTGGTATAATCCTAATGTCAATGGTAAACTTATTGTGCTGAGTGAACCTCAGTTTTGGTTTAACCTTAACACCTTGAAGGGGTGGAATGACATCAACCTGAGCTTGGGTTCTGAGGTGGAGATTTCCAACAACTTTGTATGGAACGATAATGGACAAAATAATAAATTCTATGCTATTCCAACAATAGCAGTTAAATGGACTTTTTAAGATACATGGGTAGAAATAAGTTTTCGCAACATGAATTTGAGCAGATTGCCAAACTTTTGAAAATGAAAAATTCGGCTAATCGTGCTCAGCAGAAGTTGATTCGTCACGATCTGCGTGTGAATTATGAATTCAATATCTCTGATTTCAATGAACCTGGTAAGGCTTTTGGTGAGAAGGAGTTGCATGATGCGCTTTACCGTGGTGCCATCCGTATCCTCGATGATGCCACGATAGAGTCGATGAAGGCTAAGCGTGCGCGTGATAAGGCTCGTGATGAAGCTTTACGTGAAAAGGAGGCTATCGAAAGTGGTGAGCAGACTGATTGGAAGGAGGCCTTGAAGGAATGGAATGATTGGGAGAAGTCTCAGAAATAGGGCTTTCCTTTGCAATATTTATCGATGGTGTGGGTTCTTTGAACTCACTTCCATTGATTTCTATAGAATAAAATAATCGTTTACTGAGAGATGGGTTTGATGAATAGTGCTTATCTCCCCAGATAAGAAGAATAGATCGATTACTACAAGTTGTGATTGATGATAGAAAACAAAAAGAGTTCGAACAAATGTCCGAACTCTTTTTTGTGACTTCGCTGGGATTCAAACCCGGAACCTCTTGATCCGTAGTCAAGTGCTCTATTCAGTTGAGCTACGAAGCCATCCTTGTATAATTGCCTATCTCGAAATTTGTGACTTCGCTGGGATTCAAACCCGGAACCTCTTGATCCGTAGTCAAGTGCTCTATTCAGTTGAGCTACGAAGCCTTATTTCTTTTAAGCGAGTGCAAAGGTAGGAAGATTTTCTGAAACTACCAAACTTTTTTCGAAGTTTTTTCAAAAAATCTTGTTTTACCCTAGATATTTCATCAGAATCTTAGCGTTTCCACTTTCACGAATCTTGGCAATGCTCTTTTCGCGAATTTGTCGAACGCGCTCACGAGTAAGTCCAAACTCTTCACCAATTTCCTCCAAGCCTTTCTCGTGGCAACCAATACCGAAGCAAGCCTTCAGAATCTTAAGTTCTCGGTCTTTGAGTACACCTTTCAATACTTTGTCAAGGTCCATGGTCATACTCTCAAAGTCAACCTGACGGTCGGTTCTTGAGTCGCTGCCACTGGCCAATACGTCGGCCATGCTATTGTCGTCATCATCACCAAAAGGTGCATCAATACTCATATGATGTGAGTCGGCATTCAAACTCTGTTCAATTTTCATCTCGTCCATGTCAAGAATCTCTGCAAGTTCCTGAACAGAAGGACGGCGGTTGTGCTCCTGAACGAATTTGCTTGTGGCCTGACTGATTTTGCTTACAGCGCCAACTTGGTTAAGTGGTAATCTTACGATTCGACTTTGTTCTGCGATAGCTTGCATGATGCTTTGTCGTATCCACCATACAGCATAAGATATAAACTTGAAGCCTCGGGTTTCATCAAATTTCTCTGCAGCCTTGACCAGACCAATATTGCCTTCATCGATAAGGTCGGTAAGCGAAAGACCTTGATGTTGATACTGTTTGGCAACAGAAACTACAAATCGCAAATTAGCTCTTACCAATTTTTCCTTTGCGCGCTCGCCTAATCTTCCTCCTTTTCGAATTTGTTCGGCGAGCTCTATCTCCTCGTCGACAGAAATCATAGGTTCACGTGCAATCTCTGCGAGATACTTGTCTAGTGCCTCGCTTGAACGGTTTGTAATACTTCTGTTAATCTTTAATTGTCTCATTCCCATTACCTCGCGTTTCTTTATATATAAATCCTATTGATGATACTAATTTTTTTGATAGCGGATGCAAAAATAACAAAAATATATGAATATCTTGTCAAATAATCGGAATTTCTTTTGTATTCTCGCAATTGCACTTTATGGATAACTCGCATTATTATCTTTTATTGTATGGTTAAAGATTTTTTTTCTTGCACATAACAAAAGAAGGCAGAAAAATGACTTTCCTGCTTTCTTATGTGGATGTATGTTAAATCAAACTATAAAATTCCTAATTTGCAGAATACGATGAGTACGCTGTATCCGATGATCATGCTGACAACGCCTACTATGGAACCTGCCTTGGCCATATCTTTCTGTTCGATGAGCCCGGTGGAATAGGCAATGGCATTAGGTGGTGTTGAGATTGGAAGCATCATCGCGCAACTTGCTGCTATTGCGATTCCGATGATTATAGTGGGTGTACCGCCGATGGTAGATAGTTTATCTCCCATACCATGACATACCACCGTTAGGATTGGGATGAGAAGTGCTGCTGTGGCGGTATTTGAGATAAAATTACTTAAGAGATAACAGATAAGTCCGCTCATGATAAGGATGATGATTGGATTAAAGTGAGAGAACGGAATACTCTTCACGGCATTTTCTGCCAATCCGGTACCATTCATGGCCAATCCGAGAGCAAAACCACCGGCTACCATCCAGATGACTTCCCAGTCGATATCTTTCAAGTCTTCTGATGTGATGACGCCTGTAAACGCAAACACGGCGATAGGAAGCATGGCTACGGTGTTTGCGTTGATACCAAACAAATCCTTGCCGAAAATCCATAACAGGATGGTTACGAGGAATGTGATGGCTACAACCCATGTACGCCAGTTCCATTCTGTGTCACCGCTGATTTCGAGTTCAATAGTTTTCTTTGAGAAAGGGAAGAGCTTTTTTACGATATACCAAGCTACGATGAGCATGACGAAGACCATTGGTACCATGATGGCCATCCATGTATGGAAACCGATGTTCATGCCGAGATCACCGAGTGTCTTATAGGCAAAAGCATTTGGAGGTGTACCGATAGGTGTTCCCATACCACCGATGTTAGCTCCGATGGGAATTGCCATGGTTAGTGCGATACGGCCTTTGCCGCTGGCAGGGAGCGATTTGAATACAGGTGTAAGGAAAGTGAGCATCATTGCTGCTGTCGCAGTATTTGAGATAAACATTGAGAAGATGCCGGTGATAAGTATGAATCCCAGCAATACATTCTCTGATTTCTTGCCAAATGGTGCAATCATAGCCCGAGCCATCTTTACGTCGAGGTTGCTTTTTGTTGCTGCTATTGCAAGGATGAAACCTCCTAGGAAGAGAATGATCGTAGGGTCGGCAAAACATGCCATTACGCCCTGATAGTCGAGGAGTTTGCCAGCAGAACCCTCAGAACCTTGAAGAAAGTTGAAAGCCGAATCACTTACACAGAAGAGTAATACAAAGATGATGGTTACAGAAGTCGCCCATGCGGGGATTGCCTCTGTGAGCCATAATAAGACAGCCATAACGAAGATGGCAATTACTCGTTGCTGTACAATGGTGAGGTTATCAATACCAAACCAGTCGGTAGGCATATTCCAGATGAAAAGTGTAAGCAAGGCTACGATGAGGAACATCACACCCTTACGCTTGTTGAAATCGCCTGTAAGTACTTTCTCTACGGGATTTTCCATGTTTTAAATTATTTGGGTTAATATAAAATGTGTTAGTTTCATATCGTAAAAAAGCAAAAATAGCACTTTTTTTGCGAATAAAAAAATAAATTGCTAGAAAAATGCTATTTTATTTTGACTCGGCAAAGCTACACATGAGTTGCCGATATATATCATTGTAAGGTGCCTTTTCAAAGACACTTAGTTCTTTGCTTTCTTCTTTTCTTCATTTTTCATGTTTTTGATGTTTTTTAGAATGGTGTCATCTAGTTCGTTCATCTCCATTTCTCTACCCAAATGTTCGTGAACTAAGATACAGCCTAAGATAATAGCTAAAATAGAAATCACAAAATGATCGTCTATTCCGTTTGCAATTCTTTCAAAGATAACAAATCCAAAGAAAAAACTACACGTTATTAATATGAATTTCGCAAATATTCTCATGTCTCTAGTCAATCTATTCGCAGAAGCGAGTTGATGATTTAGTGTACTAATCTCAAAGAGTTATATTGCAAATATAGATATTTTTTTCTAATTGGTTACTTTTTTTGTAGAAAAAATATTAAAAAGTAACAAAATAATAATGTCGGAAGAACTCTTTATGAGCTTGTTCCGACATTTTGAACAATTTTATTCATGAAGAGATTATCAAATGATAATTCACGACAGAATAATAATGACTACGCGTTCAGAATAAATTTCTCTACAACATGAGCCACCCCGTCCTCTTCATTAGAATATGTGATGTAATCTGCAGAATCCTGTACTTCGCGTGAAGCGTTTGCCATAGCAACACCCAATCCGGCAAATTCTATCATACTCTTGTCATTGTATCCATCGCCACAAGCGATAATCTCATCACGTGTGATTCCCAGACTGCCAATCAATCTGTTTAGTGATTGTGCCTTATCGATACCCAAGGGTACACATTCAAGGAAGAAAGCTGCCGAACGATAGATATTCATCTTACCTTCCATCTGTTGAACTAATTCCAATTCCAACTCGTGTAGTGGAGTAGGGTCGCCTACAATAAGACATTTATTGATAGGATATTCTATCTGGTTCAGAAAATCATCATAGAGTGTTACTGGCATTTTGTTGATAAAAGCCTCTTCCTGTACATACTTGTTATCTTTCTCAGTTGCAGCTATACCTTCGCCTTGATAAGTAAGAATCTGCATGCCCGCCTTCATCGCTGCATGGTAGAGCGTAGGTACGAGCTTCTCGTCAAGTTTTTGTTCAAACACCACCTTGCCTGATTCATAATCAGTTATCTTTCCACCGTTAAAGGCAAGAATGAAGCCACCATGCTTTTCAATCTCAAGTTCATCAGCAAGTTTGGTGATGCCATAGGTAGGGCGTCCAGAAGCTAATACCACTCTAATACCAAGCGACTGCGCCCTCATGAGCGCAGTCTTGGTTTTAGGAGTGATTTTCTTTTTATCGTTGGTAAGTGTGCCGTCTAAGTCGAGCACAATCATCTTATATTTCATCAGCTTAGTCGATATTCTTCAAGATGAGAAGTAGATGATCCCATACCATCTGAACAGTAGGAATAAGAAGTTTCTCATCTGGTGTATGAACATTGCGGAGAGTAGGGCCAAAACTTACCATGTCGAGTTCTGGATATTTCTCGCTGAAGAGTCCGCACTCAAGACCAGCATGGATGCCGAGAACCTTAGGCTCCTTATTGAAGAGTTTCTTGTAAGCTTCTACCGTAATCTTGACAAGTTCGCTGTTTGGATTCATCTTCCATGCAGGATAGCCATCATTTTGCAGAACCTCAGCGCCAGCCAACTCAAATGTTGCACGTATAGAGTTGCTCATATTCTTGAGGTTGCTCATTACGTTAGAACGCTGACTACTTACGATTTCAGCTTTATCTTCGCCTGTTGCGATACTAGCCACATTGCTAGAAGTCTCAACCATCCAAGCGATAGCCTCGTCCTGGCAGTTTGTTAAAGGACCGTTGTCTACAGCCTGCAAAGCGAGAATCAGATTGTGAGAAACCTGCTTTGGTAATACAGTCTGAGCATCGGCACTACCTAAGTTCCATACCATATTGGTATCAGTAACATGGAATTCATCCTCAACGTTCTTAGTGAAGACATTCCAGTCTGCCTTTACCTCTTCTTTCTTATCTGCAGGAACAGCGAAGAGAATCTTACCATCACGAGGAATAGCATTGTGCATCTTGCCAGAATTCCATTGTGCGAGGCGTAAATCCATCTTGTCTTGCTCCAAGTAAAGGAAGCGAGCCATGATCTTGATGGCATTAGCACGTTTCTTGTTGATGTCATCACCAGAGTGACCTCCATTCAAACCTTTGACAGAAGCCTCCATGAAGAAGTAATCCTGAGGTGCATCTTCGCGCTTATAGTTGAATGTAGCTGCTGTGTTGATACCACCGGCGCAACTTACGAAAATCTGACCTTCATCCTCTGAGTCAAGGTTGATGAGATACTTGCTCTGCATGAAACCGCTCTTCATACCGAAAGCACCGGTAAGCCCCGTCTCCTCATCGCGAGTGAATACACATTCTACAGGGCCGTGCTCAATGTCATCGCTGGCAAGAATAGCAAGTTCGATAGCACAACCGATACCATCATCGGCACCAAGAGTAGTGCCCTTAGCGCATAGCCATTCACCATCGACATAAGTTTGGATGGCATCCTTATGGAAGTCAAAATCCACGTCTACGAGTTTGTCGCAAACCATATCCATATGGCTCTGCATAGCAACCATAGGTTTGTTTTCGAAACCAGGTGTAGCAGCCTTACGGATGATGACATTACCGGTTTCGTCGACAATAGTTTCTAGATTATGTGATTTTCCGAATTCTTTAAGATACTCAATCATATTCTCCTCATGCTTAGAAGGGCGAGGAATCTGGTTGATTTTAGCAAACTGCTCAAAGACACAAGCAGGTTTTAAATCCTTTTTCTCCATTTTATTACTTTATTTAAGTTATTTTATTTTGTCAATTTGCATAAAAACACTATCTTTGCGGTGTTAATTGTCTGAAAAGTCATTGCAAAAGTAATAAAAATGTTAGAAACTCTACTATTAAGCGTGTTAATAATTGCTATCAGTATAGCTTTACTGTCTGTGAAATTATTATTCAAGAAGAACGGCAAGTTCTCCTCACAGCATATACATGACAATCCTGGGTTGAGAAAGCAAGGAATCCATTGCGTTATCGACCAGGACAAAGAGGCTCGGGCAGAGAACAGAGCTTATTAGGATTGATGCCTTGCGAAGGCAATTCTATAAATGAGAGATTCTATAGATAAACGATTCTAAATCAATTAAGTATAAAAATTAAGTTTAAAATACAATGAAGAAAAACATTTTTGGAACATTGGCATTTGCCGCAGTTGCAGCGCTTGCCATGACATCATGTAACAAATCACAGCCACAAGTAGAGCCTGCATCAGAAACTGCCAAGGCTCCTGCTAATCTTAAAATCGCTTATGTTGAGGTTGATTCAATCATGACTCAATACACATTTGCTAAAGAGTATTCTGATCTTCTCCAGAAGAAGAGTGACAATATCCAGAAGACTATCGCCAATAAGGGTAATCAGCTTCAGGCTGCTGCAGCAAACTTCCAGCAGAAAATTCAGCAGAATGCTTACACTCGTGAGCAGGCAGAGGCCATTCAGGCTAATTTGCAGCGCCAGCAGGCTGATCTTCAGGGCTTGCAGCAGCGTTTGGGCAATGAGTTCCAGGCAGAAACAGCTAAATATAACAAAGCTCTCCATGACAGTATTGCTAACTATCTGAAGGCATACAATAAAGATAAGAAATATAGCATCATCTTCAGCAAGAGCGGTGATAATCTTCTTTATGCTGATAAAGCTTATGACATCACCAACGATGTTATCGCTGGTCTGAACAAAGCTTACAAAGGTGGCGTCGCAACAGCTGCTAAAAAGTAAAAGTAAGGATTATTATCCCTTGCGGATTATGATATGACAAGAAAAGAAAGATACCAGGTAATACTGGATTATTTCGAGAAAGCGCTACCAAATGTAACTACAGAACTACATTTTGGTAGCGCTTTTCAATTATTGGTCGCTACATTGCTTAGTGCTCAATGTACGGATAAGCGCATCAACGAGGTGACACTGGCTCTCTTTGCCCGTTATCCCGATGCACGAAGTATGGCACAGGCCGAAGTAGAAGATGTGCTGGAATATGTTCAATCGGTGAGCTATCCCAATGCCAAAGCGAAGCATCTGGTAGCGATGAGTCGTATGCTGATGAGTGATTTCCAAGGTGAAGTACCCAGTGATCCCAACTTGTTGGTCAAATTGCCTGGGGTAGGTCGAAAGACTGCGAATGTTGTTCAGGCAGTATGGTTTGGCAAGGCCACTATGGCCGTCGACACCCACGTGTATCGTGTAAGTCATCGTATGGGACTGGTTCCTGCTGATGCCAACACGCCTCGCAAAGTTGAAGACTACTTGATGCAGCATATTCCCGAACATATTATTCCCAAAGCTCACCATTGGCTTCTTCTTCATGGACGTTATGTCTGCAAAAGTCTGCGCCCGATGTGTGAGAAGTGTGAATTTGAGAAAATTTGTCCGAAACTCATCAAAGATTCTAAGCTTAGGTGATAAGGTCTTACGCTCTCGTGAAGAACGTTATATTGATATTTTCATTTCATAAATTACATATTTAAGAGAATGGATACAAAGAGAATTATCAAATATTTACGGCAGATTGCCGCTAACAACAATCGAGACTGGTTCTATGAACATAAAGCAGAATATGATGCCTGTCGCGAAGAATTCAAGAAAGGTGTGGCAGAGGCAATTGCTCGGATTTCCACATTTGATGAATCCATAGCCCATCTCACTCCAAAAGACTGTATCTTTCGATTCAATCGAGATATCCGATTTTCTCAAGATAAATCGCCGTATAAAACTCATTTTGGTGCCTATATTAGTGCTAAAGGAAAGAAGAGTCTGCATGCAGGTTACTACATTCATATCGAACCTGGGAACTGTTTGGTTTCAGCAGGTGCTTATTGGTTGCCTACCAAAATCCTTACGGCCATGCGCAATGACATCATGGGACGTATAGACAAATGGCGCGAATGTGTAGAGAACGGACAGTTTGTAAGTTATTTCGGATATGCCAATGAAGGAAAATGGACATGGAATGGCGAGATATCAGAGAAAGGTTTTGGTATAGAACACCTGAAAACCTGTCCGAAAGATTTCCCACGTGACTATGAACACATCGAGTATCTGCGAATGAAGGATTATTGGGTATGGCGTGTTGTTCCGGACGATTTCTATGCACAAAGAAATTGGCTTGACGAATTTGAGAAATACTGCAAAGTCGCTAAGCCAATGATGGATTTCACCAATGAGGTGATAGATGATTATGAATAATCACTTAGAAGAGGTCAAGGATTTTATCGATGATCTTGTTGATTGTCGATGAATCTGTCACCTCGTCGATTTTCTTATCTAGTTTTTCAGTGACCTTCTTGCTGACCTTGTCGCTCATTTGTCCGGCCATCTTTTCTACTTTATCTTCCAACTTCTTCTCGCTGTTGTCTTCATCTACAGCAGTTTGATCGTTATCATCATTCTGGGTGTTCACCTCAGACTCTTCATCAGTAGCGTCATCGTTGTCTACTTTCGTCTTCTCGTTTTGCAGAGCTTTTAGAATGTCGTCATCGTTGGCTGTGTACACCTTACCGAGGAAACCGAAAGCCACGGTATGCTCTTCATGGTTAAACTCCACTGTAGACTTAGAGAAGATGATATAGTTGTGATATTCCAACATGTCGTTGAGGACGACATTGATGAGACTACCGGTAATCATACGGGTGAAAGCACCGATGCTTTTAGAGAAGATGTCATCATTATCGTTATCAGAAGTGGCCTTTGTGATAGCCTCGTTCAATTCCGTCTTGATGGCATTCATATGCTGGTCACGGTCAGGATTGGTGAAAGCCATGATCAACAAGAAGAAAAAGATGATAGCACCGATCGCCATCCATAGTTTGTTACTCTTCTTAGGCTGTTCCTGAGCAGGTTGTTCATTCTGCTGTTGTAGAGCCTGAGGGATAGGAGGCATCTGTGTAGTCTGTTGAGTGTGTGTAGCCTTATATTCCTCTGAAGGAATATAAGTACCATCAAGGATTGGACGTAATTCCTCAATCTTCCAAGCAGGCGTCCAATCCGTAAGTGATTGGTTCCAAACGAGCGTTTCCGATGTTATCTTCTTCTCATTAAGCAAGTCGAGTGTAAAAGGGCCCGCCTGCTGACCATTTTCTATAATAAAATATTCCATTACTTAAGTGTTTATTTCAAAGTTCTGTTTAGATCATAGATCTGTCCCATGTGTAGCTTTCCACCATGCCGTCTTCTCTTTACCAGACAGAGCAACAGGATGAACAGAAAAATCACTCAAGGTGATACCGTTGAATCTTTTCACTTCGAAAGCTGTAGAATAATATCTAGACAGACTAGTATATATATTAGGTGTTGTTTTTTTAGCTACTACCAACTCATTGAAGGAAGTGCAGAAATTCGTGTATAGGTCATCATCGTTAGCTTTGGTGATGCTGACGCCATTCTTGTCATACAGATGATCTACATAATCTTTCATGTCGAAGAACAATCCTGGTCGATTCAAAGTAAACATACCATCAAGGCATTGAATGCTGTCGCGGAGCGAATCAGGTAGAGCATATTTCTTATTAATCTTCTTCATGATGGTTGCCATGTTCTCAGCCTTTCTACAGTCGATAGCTGCGATAGCACCATACGGACTCGAGTAGTTAGTGTAGAAAGCATTGAAAGCATTTACCATTCCTGAGTAAGAAGGGTTGTTGCCATGCATATAGCTCCACATGGAATAATAAGGCATACCTATCGCCATCACCTCACTCGTGCTAGCCACCATAAAGTTAGTCACATCCCTTACCTGATAAGCGATTTCCATATTACACATATAGCAATCATCGAAGAGCAGATACTGCAGTTTGTGTTTGAATCCTGCAGGATAAGTAATCTCATTGAGCGCTATTTTGAGTCCGTCTGTTAAAGTCTCAATGTTTACACCATACTGCTGAATACTCTCATAATCATTTACACTGCCAAAGAATCTCGTGTCGTAGAAATGGAGTTCATCGGAAAGTGAAGTCTCTTTCTGTCTTCGGAAGCGATCACCCTTTGTTTCAGAAGGATAGTTTCCCCAATCTTCCTTGTAAGTCCAACCGCTACCATGGCAGCCGACTGTCATCGCATAGTTGAGAGCCGGAGCATACTTAAAAGCATCGCCCACGATCTGCGCAATACCATTGCTTGTCGTGAATTCCTTCCCAGAATACATCTGAATGGTATCGGCAACGCATTTGTTGTTTTCATACTTAATCTCATACAAACAACCCCGTTGCGGTCTGTCATTGATGTACACCAGTATGCGACAGTCGTTTGTTCCCTTATTTTTCACGATAGCTGCCTCTACAGAATCAATATTATTAAGGAAAAAATGGTATAACCCACTGTTGCTACCCGAAGCATCCCCCGTCCAAGGCAGATACATCAGTATCGTCTGTTGAGTATACTTCTCTTCGATAGGAACAGAAGAATCCTCGTCGGAGCAAGATGTTGCACCAACGAGGATTACCAATACACCTATTATAAAATATAGGATTTTCTTCATATAAATGTAATAATCTATTTCGATATTACTTCTTCTTGAGCTCAGCAATTGTGTCCTTCAGGGCAGCAATTTTTTCAAGAGAGTCGCTTTCCTTCTTGCGTTCGCGTGCAACGACAGCCTCAGGAGCATGAGCCACAAAGTTTTCGTTGCTTAGTTTCTTGCGAACACCCATCAGGAAGCCTTCGAGGTGTTCCAGCTCTTTCTGAGCTTTTTCCAGTTCAGCCTCTACATCGATCAAATCACCAACAGGTACGGCATATTCATCTGTGCCTACCATGAAACCGCTGGCGTCGGCGGTTTTTTCAGCTACCACGTTGATAGCCTTCAAGTTAGCCATCTTCAAGATAATCTCGTTGTAAGCTTCGAACTTATTCTCGCCGATAGCCTGCAATTCGAGTTGCTCTTTTGGAGCGATATTCTTTTGGTTGCGAACGGTACGAACACCACTCACAATCTGTTTTACCAATTCCACGTCAGCAGTCAACTTCAAATTATCAGCATTAGGTGCCGGTAACTCGAGAGTTGCACGCATGATACTTTCACCCTCCTTGCGCTCATAGATATGCTGCCAAAGTTCCTCGGTGATGAATGGCATGAACGGATGCAACATCTTGAGTAGCGCATCAAAGAACTTCAAAGTAGCCTCGTAAGTAATCTTGTCGATAGGCTGAGCCTCACCGTTGACATAAGCAGGTTTTACCATCTCCAAATACCAGCTAGAGAACTCATCCCAGAAGAGTTTGTAGACAGTCATCAGCGCCTCAGAGATACGATACTCCTTAAACTGCTTCTGCATTTCATCGTTCACCTCTTTCAGTTTAGCCTCAAACCAAGCTACGGCAGTCTTGTTGCACAAAGGCTGTTCGATGTCTGCCGTATTCCAACCCTTAACCAGTCGGAATGCATTCCATATCTTATTGTTGAAGTTACGACCTTGCTCGCACAAACTCTCGTCGAAGAGAATATCGTTACCGGCAGGTGCAGCAAGCATCATACCCATACGTACACCATCAGCGCCATACTTCTCGATGAGTTTCAAAGGATCAGGAGAGTTACCGAGACTCTTACTCATCTTACGACCCAATTTATCACGAACGATACCAGTGAAGTAAACGTGCTTGAAAGGCATTTTGCCACGATATTCATAGCCGGCCATGATCATACGAGCTACCCAGAAGAAGATGATATCCGGACCTGTTACCAAGTCTGCAGTAGGGTAGTAATAGTTTATCTCCTCGTTGTCAGGATTGTTGATACCATCGAAGAGAGAGATAGGCCAAAGCCATGAAGAGAACCATGTGTCGAGAGCATCCTCGTCCTGATGCAAATCCTCAGCCTTCACAGCTGGGTTCTTCTGTTGAGCCAACTTGAGAGCTTCCTCAGCGGTTTCTGCTACGACAACCTCATTCTTGCCTTCTGCATTCTTGAAGTAGTAAGCAGGGATGCGATGCCCCCACCATAGCTGTCGACTGATACACCAGTCCTTGATATTCTCGAGCCAGTGGCGATAAGTATTCTTATATTTCTTAGGATAGAATTCGATGTCGTCATCCATTACAGGACCAAGAGCGATGTCTGCAAAATGCTGCATCTTCAAGAACCACTGTGTGCTCAGTTTCGGTTCGATAGGCACATTGGTACGCTCAGAGAATCCCACCTTATTATCATAATCCTCGATTTTTTCCATCAAATCGGCATTCTGCAAGTCGATGGCAATCTGCTTGCGCACATCCATACGATCTTGGCCGATGTACATTCCGGCAGCCTCAGAGATAGTACCATTGTCATTGAAGATATCGATGGTTTCCAGTCCGTGCTTCAAGCCTAATGCGTGGTCGTTGATATCGTGAGCAGGGGTCACCTTCAAACAGCCCGTACCAAATTGAATGTCCACATAACCGTCCTCGATGACAGGGATGGTGCGGTTTACCAATGGCACAATGACGTGTAGTCCCTTGAGCCAAGTGTTCTTTGCATCCTCTGGGTTGATGCACATCGCAGAGTCACCCATGATAGTTTCAGGTCGAGTTGTGGCAACAACAGCATAATAACCTTTTTCGTCCTTATGCATTACGTTGCCTTCATCCTTGCGCTCAATCTTGTTCTGGTCTTCTGGAGCTACATAATATTTCAGATAGTAGAGCTTAGAATGTTCATCCTTGTAGATAACCTCCTCGTCAGACAGAGCTGTCTGAGCCTGAGGGTCCCAGTTTACCATGCGTACACCGCGGTAGATATATCCCTTGTTATATAGGTCGACGAATACCTTGATGACACTCTTAGAGCGAGTCTCGTCCATAGTGAAACCTGTACGGTCCCAGTCACAAGAGCAACCGAGTTTGCGCAACTGCTTCAAGATGATGCCACCGTGCTCGCGAGTCCAGTCCCAAGCATGCTCCAAGAATTCATCACGACTGAGGTCGGTTTTCTTGATACCTTCCTGTGCCAGTTTGTTTACCACCTTAGCCTCTGTAGCGATAGAAGCATGGTCGGTACCAGGTACCCAACAAGCATTTTTGCCTTCCATGCGCGCTCTGCGCACGAGGATATCCTGTATAGTATTGTTCAGCATGTGGCCCATGTGCAGCACACCAGTGACGTTAGGAGGTGGAATTACCACCGTATAAGGTTCACGTCCATCTGGTTTTGAACTGAAAAGTTTGTTGTCGAGCCAGTATTCATACCATTTCGACTCAACTTCTTTAGGGTCGTACTTACTTGCTAATTCCATTTCTTTATTTTATTTTTAATTTCTATTCTTTTCCTATTATGGAAATGAGGTAAACTCATTATGTCACATAATTGCTGCAAATTTAAGAAAATTCTTTTTAAATAAGGAGAAATTATTAAGAAATCTTTTCGGAAAGCAACCGATTAAGTAATTATACGTTGTATGGTGTGTGCCTAAATTTGTTTCTTGTCTCCCGTCAGAATCGTAGAAATACCCGGTTGGTTAGCCAAGCACGCAGACGGCGAAAACGCCATCAAATTTTCCGCAAAGTGAAAAAGTGTGTTTTTTATTTGGAACTTTCATGTTGTTTTCTTATTATTGCGATTGTAAACAGTAATTTCCTAATTAACAACGGGATAACGTATACAGGATAGCTTGCATAGGCAGCAGATCTATAGCAAAATAATATCTTATTACTAATTTCTTTATTACTAACTAACTATTTTTTGACTTATGAAAAAGTTTTATTTATCAACTACTCTTGTGTTAGGTATGGTATTAGGTTCAATGGCTTTGGTGGCTTGTAGTAATGATGAGGATAACGGGACAATAGCATGACAAGGAACACCGTCAGTGACAACCAATCAAATTGAAGGCATGTGGTATAGTGTCGATAATTCCGACGAAACATTATCTGTAGACGCAGTTTACATTGAGTCGAATGGAAATTGTATATTTGGAGAATATGTGGCTCAAGCCAAGAACAATTGGGCAAAGGAGACGTATCTTCATAATACGATGTGGACATTGGACAGGGGCAATGTCATAATAGCCATAAATTCGTATGAGGGCAGGAAGGTTATTCAGGCCGATGTTCTAGATTTGGCGGGGAACACCATGCGCGTGAAACGTTATTGGGATAATGGGCAGACAGATGTTGTTAATTTTGTTGCCATAAGTAGTATTGCTGCGGCAGAACACGTATTCAGTACGTTGCTGGAAGCAAAACAGGCTGAAAAAGAATTATAACCAGTTTGATCTTACGTTAAGATAAAAAGAAACTCTTATACGTGTTCGGCGTATAAGAGTTTTTTATGTGTTATCAGTAGCAATTGCACTTGCAAGTTGAATCCAGGCTTTAACAATTCCCAAGTCAAAGTTTAAAGATTACAAAATATTCCTTCGGGATTCCTTCGGGAACCGTTCGGGATTATGTGCTTGACAGTTAGACTTTATGCATTAATTTATTCCATACATATCATCAAAAATCCTCGTACCCGTCTTTGTGCGAAAGATATTCAGGTATCCATACTTCTTCTCGCTTGCACGAATGCCAATATCGTGAACGAGTGCAGCACTTTCATGGATAAACGGAGTATCCTCATCCAGTCCTTCGCCATGACCGATCATAGCAGCATAGGCATGTTCCTTCGTCGTATGTTGTATGCGATTAGGGGCAGCATTGTTGTAACGAATCATGGCCATAGCCAACTCTTGTATCTTCTCCATATCTCTCTTTATTTTTTATTAAACATATAAAGTAAATCTTGAACCATGTATGCCTTCGCCCTCATAATCTGCGGATAACGACATCTGAGAAACAAGTTGAACTTGCTCCTCGTCGTCTAGATGCTGATAAACCTCCAGTCGGAAAGCATCAGCCTCTCTGTCGTATCTCAGTTCCCAGATATTCCATCCAAGAGCATTTACAACAGAGGTGATCTCATCCTGCATTTGCCAAGCGTTCTCGTATCTCATAGGCATTAATTCCATGCAAAGGTAATGGAATTATATCGATTACAGAGAAAAATATGAGAATTTATGACGTGGGATTATATAGATTTGATGAATCTCTTCAATTTATTATTGAATATTTCCGATTGCTCCATGTGGATGAAATGCCCACAAGAGGTTAGTTCTGTATATGTGAGATGAGGATACAAGCGTTGCATCTTCTGTCTATTGTCTGGGTCGAGCCCACTATTCTGCGTACAGATGACCATCACAGGTTGCGTGATTGGCCGGTTGTTCCACCATTTCCTCTCTACAAGATGACACATCGTACTCGATGCAACATACTGAGGGGTACGGGGCATCACAGACATGGCGTAGGTTGTAATCTCCTTGGGTGTCTTCTTGCCAGCCAAGGATGACACAAATCCTGTGATGACATCACGACAGTCAGGACCGTCGAAAGCATGACCGAACTGGTTGACTGCTTTGACGTATTCTGGTGTCTCGCTACCATCGTAGAAGCAATATACTCCGTCGACATCTACCAAAGCTCCCTCGTGACTGGTCTCCATGAGCGTCTGACGACATACGGGTGTGCCCAAACTATGCCCTACGAAGATGGCATCTTTGATGTTATTGACATCCAATACTTCATCGATGGCATGGGCAAAGAAGTCGAGCGTGTAACCGACATGTGGCTTGTCGCTCTTTCCATAACCGGGTAGGTCAATGAACACGAGTTGCAGATGATCCTCATCTTGAAAGGCCTCGAATTGTTTCTTCCATGTGTTCATGTCGCAACCAAAGCCGTGGACGAAACAAACAGTCTTGCAGTCAGAATCTGTCGACGTCTTCCATATCTTGTAATGTATGCGTATGCTATCATCGATGGTAAGATATTCCGACTCCAAATCGTTGAGCGTCTGCGGACGATGGCCACAGTTGACTAGTAATAGGATAAACAATAAATATAAAGCTGTTTTTTTCATGATTTCATTTTTATCGTAATACACGTATAACATTTTTGTATGGATGAAACAAAGGTACGAATGGATACAAATATAGTCAAATAATTGGGACAAATAGTATGAAAATGTGATAAATGGTAATAAAGTAATAGCTCATGGAGCGTATTTGATAAAAAATGATTACCTTTGTGCCTAGAATATATATTGCGATTTTAGAATAATAACACCAAATGAAAAACAAGCCTCTAACTATCCTAATGTCTATCGCCTTGCTTCTCGTGGGCGGTCTGATAACCTCTGCGCATGCTATGAGCGGCGTCATCTATGGCGCCGATAAACTATCGAGTAGTCGTACGCTCTGCGTAACACAAGATCAGTATGGCTTTATATGGATTGGTACCGAGAATGGATTAAACTGTTATGATGGCTATCATTTCAGAAGTTATACCCATTCGACGAAAGACCCACATTCGCTCTGTGGTATAGATGCTATCACGATGTTGGTAGCCAGAAATCACGAGTTGTGGATAGGAACGGGAAGTGGCGTGTGCCGTTATCATTATGATACGGACAATTTCGAGAAAGTCGAGCTTCCGATACATGAGAAAATCCATATTAGTTGTTTATACGAAAAAGCCGATGGCGGAATCTTGATAGGAACGGCAGGATTCGGCGTCTTCGAATATAAGAATGGTAGGACGCACCGATATCTGAAAGAGGCCAACGTGGACGGAGCCAGTTTCGTGAATACGTTGATCGTAGACGATGGTGGTAGACTGTGGACTTCCAGTTATATGCCGATGGCCATCAGCTATAGAAAAACAAAGAAAGGAACAACCTCTAGAATCTATCCCACAACCAAAGGACAGGTGATAAAATACGTAAAGACTACCGATGGCAACCTACTGGTACTCTGTAGCAACGGTATATTGAAATATGACAAGGGAACGGATCGTCTTGTCGATGCAGGGTACGATCTGATGGCGATGAAAGGCGCCCCGATAAGGTGCGTGACGAAGACAAATCGCGGAGATATCTATATCGGTTCCCGTGGTCATGGTGTCTTCGTTATTTATAAAGGTACTAGAAAGGCTGTACCTGTGGTTCTCAACCAGATACCTGTAATGAGCAAGTCAACGGTGAACAATGTGTGCGAAGACCAACAAGGAAACCTTTGGATCTGCTGTTATCAAACCGGAGTGTATAAACTCTCGGTACATAACGATGTGTTCGGATTCTGGACGGTAGAAGATAGTGGAATGCCTCAAGGTAGTCTGCTCTCCGCTATCGCCCCATATCAGGATGGATTGCTCGGAGCCGTCTTCAACGATGGCATCTATGCCTTCAACAAATTGGGAAATATCGTGAACAATGGTGGCGAGGGTATGACGGTAAACAGTATGGTATGCGACGGAAAGGGCCGGTATTGGGCTTGCGGCGGTAAACAAATCTGGCAATATACGCCAATTGGACAATATCGCCAGGTATTCTCGAATAGTAATTTTGAAACGGCGCATCTCGCTGTAGACAGCAAGGATGATAAACTCTATTTCAATCTTATCGGTAATGCTTTGGGCATCCTTGACTTAAAGACGATGCAGACTCGATTGATCACGATCGAGGGAAGGGGACGCGACAGATTGAACAACTGTTGGATTCAGCATATTATGATAGACCGACAAGGGCTAGTGTGGATTTCTACGGCTGATGGTGTGAGCTGTTATGATCCCCGGAAAAGCACATTCCTTCGTTATGGGTGGACGAATATTCTGAAACATCATCTTGTATATGCCACCTGTGAGGATGCGTTGGGTAACATCATCATAGGATGCAACGACGGACTCTTCTATTTCAATCGGAAGAAGAACCAAGTGGGAAGGATGAATGGAGCCGACGAACTGGAAGATTTACAGATCTATAGTATCATCATCGATAAGCATGGCGATCCATGGCTGAGTACCTCCAGAGGAATATGGCATTACGACGAGATGGTGAAATCGTTTGAGAGTTTCTTGCAAGGCAACGGTCTAGAAGCCAACCAATATATTCAAGATGCCGCTGTCACGTTGAAGGATGGTCGGTTGGCTTTCGGTACGGATAAAGGTGCCGTGGTCTTCGATCCCGATCTACTGAAGATGGGACACAAAGAAAAAGCGCCTGTATATCTCGTCAGATTCCTTGTAGACGACAAAGCACTCGACTTCCGAGAGAATAAGTTCAACGTTCCTGCTGGTAGCAATGGTTTTACCTTTGAACTGTCAACGTTCGACTACAATCATCCCGAGCATGTCACCTATCAATATAGAATGGATAAGGATAGTCTGTGGAACTCTGCCATGGAGGGCAACAACTCGTTTACTTTCAATAAGATGCGTCCAGGAACCTATACCATCGAGGTAAGAGCCCTCATCAACGGTCAATATTCTGCCGTGAAGACCTTTGATGTATATGTCGAGGCACCATGGTATGCTTCGACGATGGCCAAGGTTTTCTATTTCCTGATCTGTGTATGTCTCGTGTTGGGTTTCTATCGATATAAACAACGTCGATTACAGATAGATTACGAAGAGCAAAAGATGAGATTCCTCATCAATGCTACACATGACATTCGTTCCCCACTTACCCTTATCATGGGCCCATTGGCTAAGTTGAAGACCCTTGTCACAGATAATGAGGGAATCCGGTATATCAATATCATCGAGCGAAATGCGGAGCGTATGCTCATGCTTGTCAACCAAATACTCGACGTACGGAAGATAGACATGAAACAAATGCAGATACATTGTGCCGCAACGGATATGGTTCAGTTGTGCAAGGGTATCGTCTCTCTGTATCAGTTTCATGCCACAGAGCGCAATATCTCGTTGGTCGTACATAGCAACCAGCCGAAAGTAGAAGTTTGGGTAGATCGAGTTAACTTTGAGAAGGTGGTCAGTAATCTTTTGTCAAATGCCGTGAAGTATACCCTTGATGGTGGCGAAGTTGTCGTAGATATAGAGCAGCAAGAAGAAAAGGTTGTGATATCAATAGAAGATAATGGTGTAGGAATGGACGATTCGGAGTATTCTCTTATTTTCGACCGATTCTATCAAGGAACCAACTCAAGAGGTTATCATGTAGGAGGAACTGGTATTGGACTTAACCTATGCAAGCAACTTGTGGAGATGCATCATGGAACAATCAAGGCCGGCCCAAGGGCTGATGGACAGCGCGGAACACGATTCACGATAACTCTGTTGCTGGGTTGTGGCCACCTTACAGAGGAACAGATAGAAAAGGACAATGTGGAAGCGAAACCGATAGTGAGGGGAGTATCACGTAGAGACTGTAAGATATTGGTTGCCGATGATGATGTGGAGATTGCAAGATATGTGAAGGCAGAGTTGGGAACATGGTATAGCGTGAATGTCGTGAACAACGGACGCGATGCCCTGACCGCCTTGTTGAATGATAGTTACGACCTGTTGGTATCAGACGTGATGATGCCTGAAATGGATGGTATCACACTACTGAAGAATGTGAAGCAAAACCCGAATATTAGTGATGTACCTGTGATATTGCTTACCTCAAAGGCGGAAGTGGAAGATCGCCTACATGGATTAGAATGTGGTGCAGACGCCTTCATCGCTAAACCTTTCAGCATCAATGAATTGCATATAACGATAGACAACCTGATCAATAACATCAGACGACTGAGAGGCAAGTTCTCCGGGATGCAAACACAAGATGATAAGATTGATAATGTGGAGATGTCGGATAATGATAAAGTACTTATGGACAAAATTACTGAAGCCGTTAATGCACATTATACCGATTCAGGATATGGCGTAGAACAGTTGGCCAGCGATATCGGTTTGAGTCGAGTACAGTTACATCGTAAGATGAAGCAGATCACGGGTATTGCCACGAGCGACTTTATCCGAAACATTCGACTGAAACAGGCAGCACGACTGATTCGTGAAAACAAAGTAAACATCAGTCAGGTTGCTTATGCTGTAGGTTTCAACAGTTTGCCACATTTCTCGACCCTCTTCAAGAAATATTATGGTATGTCGCCATCCGAATATGCCGAGAAGGCTAAAAAACAAGAATGATAAGCGAAAGCGCTGATTGCCAAGAACATTAATATGAATTAGCAGATATCACATCCAAGAACTTTAGATAAATCGGGGAGACCACCATCAGGTAGTCTCCCCGTTTTGCGTTCTTCGAAGGAAAAGACAGTTTTATCATTCTACTTAGTATCATACAGTATCTATATTTTTATTTATCACATAAAATGGTAAACGGTTGATAATAAAGTAGTTATGCTTTTCCATTTCTAATAATTTTCTATATTTTAATTATATCACTCAACAACCGACAGTGATAAAGACTATATTTGCGAATGAAATAAACTCACAACAAAGCTTACTTGTTTTTAAAAATCGAAACTTATGAAAAAAGAAAGATTATTGTCATTATTGTTAATCTTAATGGTTTCAATTACGGTCTTCGCTCAGAACACATTATATTCTGGACGAGTCTTTGACGAATCGGGTGAACCAATTATTGGAGCATCTGTTGTAGTGAAAGGCACCTCACAGGGATCTGTTTCCGACATGGATGGCAAATTCAGTTTTGAAGGGACAGAAGGCGCCACATTGGTTATATCATATATAGGCTATTGCTCCCAAGAATTGCGAGGCACAAAAAATATGGTTATTACCTTAAAAGAAGATTCAAAGGTTCTTACAGATGTCGTTGTCATCGGTTATGGTGTACAGAAAAAGAGTGTTGTCACAGCTTCTATCGCCAAAGTAGGAGCTGACGAACTCGGTATAGCAGCTCCGGTACGTATGGATAATGCCTTGAAAGGTTTGGTATCAGGTGTCCAGGTCACTCAAGCATCTGGTCAACCAGGTTCCGGTAGTAAAATCCGTATCCGTGGAACAGGTACCATCAACTCTTCTGATCCGTTGTATATCGTCAACGGTATGCCTATTGAAGGAGGCATCGACTATCTAGACCCTTCAGATATCGAGAGCATAGAAATCTTGAAGGACGCAGCCTCGGGTGCCGTTTACGGTTCTCGTGCCGCCAATGGTGTTGTCCTCGTAACTACCAAGAAAGGTAAGATAGGCAAGGTGAGCGTATCCTACGATTTCTCTTACGGTTGGCAGAACCCTTGGCATAAGCGCAATATGATGAATGCCACCGACTATACCACCATGATGAAAGAAGCAGCCGGTTATGCTGGTATGACCGATATCGACGAGAAACTCGCCAGCTTCGGCAAAAATAATACCGACTGGCAAGATGTTGTGTTCAACAGTAATGCTCCTGTCCAAAACCATCATCTCTCTATTAGTGGCGCTTCAGATAAGCTGAACTACTTTCTTGCTTTGGGGTATTACAACCAAGAGGGTACTATCGGTGGAAATTACGGACGTAGTAACTATGAGCGTTTGAGCATCAACAGTAATACCAACTATGTCATCTTTGATGATTCCAAGGAACGTAACTGGTTGAAGAAACTCACCATAGGTTCAGATCTCTCATATTCACGAATCAACAATACGAATATCGAGACCAACTCACTTACCGGTTCGGCTCTTGGTAATGCTATCTTTCTTTCACCACTGATGGGTATCTATGCCGACGACCCAGCAAATCTGGAAGCCACCTATGCCGACCAGATCAAACAGTATGGGCCTCTAGTAGTTGACAAGGTGACCGGGCGCTTACTGTCCATCCCTACCCAGGATTTCAATGAGATCACCAACCCTCTAGGCTATCTCTCATTGCCAGGTACAAAATACAACTCTGATAAGTTTGTAGCCAACTTCTATGCAGAGGTTGCCCTTTGGGACAACCTGAAATTCCGTACCTCCTATGGCGTAGACCTCTCTTTCTGGGGCGAAGATGGATGGAACTATCCCTACTACCTTGGCGTGAATGCCCATAACGACAAGAGTTCCGTTACATCACAGATGAATCGTGGTTTACGTTGGCAAGTGGAGAATGTACTCTCATACGATAAAACCTTCGGCAAACATAGTTTGAACGTTGTGCTGGGTCAGTCAGCTATTCAATATAAAGGTCGCTACCTCTCCGGTAGTGCACAGGATTTGATCGCCATCGACGGTACCAAGACAAATATCGACTTCACAAGCGGTCTGAAGACCGATGGCAAGCGTGATGTATCAGGCAGTCGTTTTTCTCCTCACACTTTGGCTTCTTATTTTGCCCGCGTGAGCTACAACTATGACGAACGCTACATGTTACAAGCAACAGTACGCCGTGACGGTTCAAGTAATTTCGGTCCGAACAACAAATGGGGTGTATTCCCATCTGCTTCATTAGGTTGGAATATCACCAACGAGAAGTTCATGGAACATCGTCCAGACTGGTTGAGTAATATGAAGATTCGCGTATCTTGGGGTAAGAATGGTAATGAGGCCATCAATTCATTCCTCTATACAGCTAATGTAGCCATGGGCAGCAACTATGCCTTTGGTGGTGGAAGTTCACAACAAGTGATGCCTGGAAGTAAACCTTCTGGTACACCCAACAAGAATATCAAGTGGGAAGAAAGTGAACAGACCGACCTCGGTATCGACTTAGGTTTTTTCGGTCAAGCACTTACCTTTACAGCAGACTATTTCAAGAAGACAACCAACGGTATGTTGAAAGAGATGAGTGTGAACAGTTATCTAGGTGAAAGCAAACCTTGGGGAAATGTAGGTGTCATGGAAAACTCCGGTGTTGAGTTCGAGTTAGCCTATAAGTATCATCACAACGACTTCAACTTCCGTGTTGCCGGTAACATCAGTTACTTGAAGAATAAACTTGTCGACCTCGGTAACGGTGTAGGGTACGAAACCTATGATAATGTACACCAAATAGGTAATGTGAGTCGTGCCGAGAACGGAATGCCTTACCCATTCTTCTGGGGCTATAAAACCAACGGCATCTTCCAGAATCAGTCAGAGGTAGACAGTTATGTGAACGCCCAGGGCAAGAAGTTACAACCTAATGCACAAGCAGGAGACGTCATCTTCATAGACTACAATGGTGATGGCGTCATCGATGATGCCGATAAGATGATGATTGGTAAAGGAGATCCAGACTGGACATATGGTTTAAGTCTCACAGCAAGTTGGAAGAACTTCGACCTCAACATGTTGTGGGCAGGAAGTATTGGCAACGACATCTTCGATGCGACCCGTCGCCTCGACCTTCGCTACGTAAACCTCCCACAGAAAATGATCAATCGTTGGCATGGTGAAGGCACATCCAATACGATGCCACGCTTCACATGGACCAACGACAACGATAACTATCGTGCCAGCGACCTCTATATCCACGACGGCTCATATCTTCGTCTGAAGAATATCCAGTTGGGTTACACCCTTCCACAGATGCTCACCAGAAAAGTCTTCATCAACAGTCTGCGCTTCTATATTGCCGTAGAGAACTTCATCACGATAACCAGTTACAAAGGTTTTGAACCAGAGATCTCTTATGGAACCCAAAGCGGTATCGACCGAGGCTACTATCCACAGAGCCGCACTTTTACAATCGGAGCTAACATTAAATTCTAACTATTTATCTGAATATTATGAAAAAGAAAAATATATCTAAGTTAATGGTGATGGCAGCCATGACAGTCGCCTTCACTTCATGTGGTGACAACTTTCTGTCGGTAGAACCTTCCAGTAGTGTGCCCATCGATGGCTACTACACCACAAAATCACATATCGAAGAAGCTATGACCGCTGCCTACGACCCATTACATTGGTACGACTATTTCTCAGGCTGGTGCCCACTCTTCCTTGTTGCTGACGCCCAAGGCGATGACATCTATGTAGGTGGAGGTTCTACCAGTGACCAGACAGAGATACATCTAGCATCACAGTATAAGTCAACGAGTTTGATGAACTTTAGTGGCGCTTGGTCAGCCAGCTATTCTGGCATCAACCGTTGCAATCTACTCATCAAGGATGCCGAAGAAAGCGACCTCTCAGAAGTCGATAAGGCAACCTATGTCAACGAAGCCAAAGCTCTGCGCTCATGGTATTATCTTGTACTCTGGAAGTTCTGGGGTAACATTCCATACTATGAAACAAACCTCGACTATCCGTATATCGCAGAACAATTTGGTCATGATGAGATTTATAATAAAGTTATCGCCACACTCGACGAAGTTATCACAGCCAAAGCGCTACCTATGAAACAGCCTAAAGAAAAAGCTGGGCGTGTGACAGATGCCTTTGTGAAGATGCTCTATGCCGACTGGGTGATGTATCAGAACGACAAGTCCCGCTATGCTACGGCATTTAAATATATGGAAGATATCATCAATTCCGGAGAATATTCATTAATGAACGATTTCGGAGCCATCTTCGAACAAGAAAACGAATGGTGTAGTGAATCAATCTTCGAAATCAACTATTTCGCCAAGGGCTCAACCCGTGACTGGGGAGACGCCAGCGCACCCGGCGGAACAGTAGTACCAGCCATGATCGGTGTCGACGGACTGTCAGGTTCTCCAGACTACGTAGGCGGATGGGGTTTCTGCGATGTTTCCAAGGAAGTATACGATCAGTATGAAGAAGGCGATCAACGTCGCGACGGCGGTATCCTCTGCATGAAGAAATATATTGAAGACAATGCTGCCAAGGGCATCACCATTTCCTATGGCGGCCGATATCAGAATACCGGTCTTTTCCTGCGCAAATATCTAGGACGAGTTGGCGGCAACAACGGAGCATCAGCATCCAGCGACCTAGGATGGGACAACAACCAGCGTATCTACCGCTATGCCGAAACGTTGCTCAATGCCTCAGAACTTGCTTTGCGCACAGGCGACCAAACAAAAGCCGACAAATATCTCAACATGGTTCGTCAACGTGCCGGAGTAGAGAACAAGACAGCCACACTCGATGTATTACTCAACGAGCGTCGCCTAGAGTTTGTTGGTGAAGGCAAACGCTATTATGACCTTGTTCGTTTCGGCAAGGCTGCCGAGGTACTGAAACCCGGTGGCGGTAAGGTACTCAACAAGGCAAAGACCGCTTACGACCAAGTAGGTATTCCAGAGCGTATCCAGTGGACAGAGAACAAGAAATATCTACCAATACCACAAGGCGAGATCGAGACGGCAAAGGGAACCTTGACACAAAATAATTATTAGAACTATGGGTAAGTCAGCTTGAATCTGTTTTAAAGGTTCTGTGCGGGGACATCGCTAACGAGCTTTGTCCCTCTCTTTTTGACAAAAAAAATGTATTCTTTGCCCTGTTAGAAAATAAATATGTATCTTTGCGAGAGATATATAACCTTTTTACCTACATGAGAACCAATTATCCACATCAATATGTTACATCAATCCTACTAGTAATCTGTCTCATCTGTCCTTGTTCACTCACGACCGCTAATGCTACAGGTGACACAAAGACACAGAACCTCGATTCATTATATCAAGTACTGGATTACGAACTGTCGCGATCAGAAGGCTACATTCATGCCAAGAATATAGCCATCAGTCATCTAAAGGACGAACTGAGAAATTCTTCAGCCCCCCATTCCCAGTTTGTCTGTTGCAAACAATTATTCCAAGAATATCAGTCCTTGAACAACGATTCAGCCCTAGTATATATCTATCGCTGTATACAGTTGGCCAAAAAAATCAAAAGTGTTGCCGACGAGAAAGAATGTAAGGCCCTGATGGCCTATCAATGTTCTTCAACGGGTTTGTTCGCCGAGGCTTTGCAGATTCTTAACAGTATCGGAGGGATTCCAGAGTCAGAAGAAGCCCGTAACCAATATCTCTTTGCTTCGACACATTTATATGGAGAGTTGGCATACTATACAAAGATTCCGGAGAGACGCAAGCAATATTTGATGAAGCAGCAAGAATACGATGAGTTACTATATCGCGCCTTTCCCCCCACAAGCGACAAATATCTGCAACGCAAGGAGATGGTATGCTATTCGGGCGGCAACTTCAAGGGAGCAATTCATTATAGCAATATCAGGTTGAGTGGTGTGAGCGAGAACGATCGTAATTATGCCGTCGTGGCCTACTATCGCTATCTAGACTATCGACTGACAGACCGCATAGACCTTCGCAAATATTGGCTGTTGAAGGCAACGATCTGTGACATTCGTAATGCCGTGATGGATCAGGGAGCAATGTGGGAACTGGCCAGGATTCTCCAGCAAGAAGGCGATCTGGAACGCAGTCATCGCTACATCCGATTTGCATGGAATTGTGCTCATAAGTTTAGTACCCGTGTACGCAGTTGGCAGATTTCCCCTGTGATGTTATCGATAGATGAATCATATCAGCAGCGACTCAACACCAGCAACCATATGCTCACGATGTATCTCGTTGCCATCAGCATATTGGTCGTAATCCTCCTGTGTGCCGTCGTATACATCAATCACCAACGTAGTAGAATTGCCGTGGGTCGGGAGAATCTTCGCAAGAGCAACGAGATGCTTTCTGATGCAAACGGTAAACTGTCGTTGATGAATGAAGAACTAAAGAAGGTGAACGAGAACCAATTACAACTCAACCTACAACTTTCCCAGGCCAACAGAGTGAAGGAAGAATATGTTGGGCGCTTCATGAGCATGTGCTCAGTGTATATCGACAGGATGGATGTCTTTCGTAAACAAGTGAACAGACTTGTGAAAGACCATGAATATCAGGAACTATATTCCTTGACCCGTAAACCGGGAAGACAGGAGAAACAGTTGGATGAGTTGTATGAGAATTTTGATTCAGCCTTTCTACATCTGTTTCCTAATTTTATCAGCGACTTCAATAAACTGTTGAAACCGGAGGCTCAGATGACAGAAGGGGAGGACGGTCGCCTTTCTACGACCCTTCGTATCTTTGCCTTGATACGTCTAGGTATCGATGATAGTTCCAAAATATCAGAGTTCCTACATTGTTCTGCAAACACTATCTACAACTACCGTTCGCGTGTCAGAAATGTCGCTATCATGAACCGTGATGAATTCGAACAATATGTGAAGAAGATTGGTATGGAATAAAGAAATAATCGGGGCAGAATACATGGCAATTGCATCTCGTTTATCCCATAATACTTGGCGATCATGGCAATACACGTTGGGCCACAATCCATAACATTATGCTGCTGCAGAATAGGGAGTATGATGAATCGTGCAAATCAATGGAGCTATCGGTACAATAAAGAGTAGGGGGCGAAAATTATAGGCATAAAAAAACTGCAGGGAATCACTTCTCCGCAGCTTCTATCTTTTTGTGATATAAGTTTCAAAAGAAAGTGCGACCCTTCGCACGTTATCCTTTTATTATCCTTGTTTCTAACAATCTCTTACCTTCTAAAACCTATTCGTTAATCACAATCTTAAAACCTAATAACTAAAAACCTAAATTAATTACTACTAACCTAAACAATCTATTAACCTTTTGATGTTGCAAAGATATATAGTATTTCTGGAATGGCAATAGATTTCTTCTCAAATTACTGATTTTTAAAGGTTTTCTTGATATGCGTCAATTTTCTGTGCTCGCGCACAATCCTTTTTAAATTATCGAAAGATTTATTAAGAATCGGAGATATGTGATGCGATTTCAGCCTATATTATATGTTAGGTGTCTGTCAATAGATTGAACATTTAAGATTCCTTTGAGTTGCTACTTAAATCCAGGGGCACCCGTTAGTTTCTTCGAGTGCCCCGGAGGGATTTGCTCTCCAACGATTACCTGTGTAAACGTAACCTCTCCTCGATCCATTGAAAGATGATGAAGAATGCCGGTACCAGAAAAAGTAAGGCCATGATACCGAAAAGCATCCCCCCAACCACACAAGAAGCTAAAGAGCGAGAACCATTAGCGCCAGCCCCCGTAGCCACCATGAGCGGTAACATTCCCAAGAACATCGTGAGCACAGTCATGAGAATCGGGCGAAAACGATCGCGCGCCGCCGCACAAGCCGCCGGTACAAGTCCCATGCCCTCCTTGCGATGACTCACAGCATACTCCGTGATGAGAATACCAGTCTTGGCAAGCAAACCAATCAAGAGAACGATACCCGTCTGCATATAGATGTTGTTCTGGAAACCCAGAAGTTGAGCCATCACAAAACTGCCTAGGATTCCCACAGGAACCGCCAAGATGATGGCGAAAGGCAAGATCAGACTCTCGTAGAGCGATGCCAACACAAGGTAGATGATGAGCAGACTCAAGGCAAAGACAAGAGCAAAGTTCCCCTTCGACTTACTTTCCTCGAGCGACATTCCACCATACTCATAGCCATAACCCAACGGAAGCGTCTTCTTGGCCACCCGTTCGATAGCCTCCATGGCCTGACCATTACTTTTACCCCTCGCCGGAGTACCGGTAACGTTGATACTATTGAACATATTGAATCGCGACAAACTCTGCGGGCCCTGCGTCTGAGTGAGCCTCACATATTGAGCAACAGGTGACATCTCACCATTCCCTAGTCTGACATAGATATTGTTGAGCGACTCTGCATTTACACGAGCATTCGGTTCAGCCTGCATCGTGACATTATACAAGCGCGAAAATCTGTTGAAGTTAGAAATATAACTACCACCATAATACCCCTGTATCGTCTGCAAGATCGCATTTGGCGAGATACCCGCACGCTCACATTTCGCCGCATCAATATCCACCCAATATTGTGGATAGTTGACACTAAAATCCGAATAAGCCATATCAATCTCCGGTTGGCGACACAGTTCCTTGACAAACCGCTCCTTCACCTGCTGGAAAGCCTCTATGCTACCCCCGTTCTTATCCTCCAGATTCAAGTCGAAGCCACTATTCGTACCGAATCCCGGTATGAGCGAAGGCGACATCACCAAGACATTAGCCCCCGCGATATCCTTAGCAGCCTCATTGATCTTCTCCGTGATAGCCATGATACTCTCATCCTTGCCACGCTCATTCCACGGTTTGAGCGGAACAAAGAACATACCCGAGTTACTACCCGAACCCGTAAACGAATAACCATTCGTCATCGCTTGATGCGCAATGCCTGGAATATTTCGGAGAATCCGTTCCATCTGCGCCAGCGACTTCGCATTCTCGCTGAGCGACGTACCCGGTTTGGTATTCATATTCACGTAGAGCATACCCGTATCCTCGTCAGGGACAAGAGCTACAGGAGTAATCCTCGTCATCACCACCAATAGACCGATGGCAGCAGCCACAATCCCCAAAGAGATATATCTATGCTTCATAAATCGGAAAGCAATATGTGCATATTTAGCGCTCACCACGGAGAATACCGCGTTGAAAGCATGGCGGAAACGAGCAGCAAAATTCTGTTTCTCCACACCATTCTCATCAGTATACGGGCGCAACAGAAGCGCACAGAGCGCAGGCGATAACGTGAACGCATTCAGCGCCGAGATGCCGACGGCAGCAGCCATGGTGAGACCAAACTGGCGATAGAAAGCCCCCGACGTGCCCCCTATCATACTTACCGGGATGAAGACGGCCATGAAGATGACCGAAGAAGTGAAGAGTGCCATCGCCACATTCCGCATCGCATCTGTCGATGCCAGATAAGGCGAACGATAACCCTTATCAAAGTTGGCTTGTACAGCCTCCACCACGATGATAGCATCGTCTACAACCGTTCCTATGGCCAGTACAAGGGCAAAGAGAGTGAGCAAGTTGAGCGTGAACCCAGCCATCTGCATAAAGGCAAAAGTACCAATGAGCGACACGATGATACTTACCGTCGGAATCAACGTCGACTTGATATCCTGCAAGAACACATACACCACGAGGATCACCAATAATATCGCCTCTATCAACGTCTCCACCACCGTATTGATACTCGCGTCCAGATACTGTTTGGCATCGTTGATCTTCTGGAAATGCAAACCCTCTGGCAAATTCTTCGCGATACCATCCATCTCACGGTCAATCTCCTTGATGATTTGCGAAGCATTCGTTCCCGATGTCTGTTGTATCATCATGATGGCCGCAGGATGCCCATCCACAGAATTCGTATAGTTGTAAGCATCAGCACCTATCTCCACACGAGCCACATCACCAAGACGGAGAATCTCCCCGTCAGCCTTACTCCTGATTACGATGTTAGCAAATTGTTCCGGAGTAGAGAAACGTCCCCGATATTTCATCGTATAGACATACGTATTGTCATGGTTCTCACCAAAAGCACCCGTAGCAGCCTCTATATTCTGATTAGCCAAGGCCGTAGAAATATCCTCAGGGACCAACTTATATTGCGCCATCTTATCCGGTTTGAGCCACAGACGCATATTATAGTTGCCACCATACATCATCACCTTACCTACACCCGTGATGCGCTTCAACCTCGGGATAATGTTGATACTCATGTAATTGTTGAGGAAATTCTCATCAAACTGCTTATTATCAGAATATAAAGATAACGTCATCAACTCACCACTCTGATCCTTTTCCGTGGTAACACCCTGGCGCGTCACCTCGGCAGGCATGAGCGCAAGAGCAGCCTGCACACGATTCTGCACGTTCACAGCCGCCATGTCCGGGTGTACCCCCTTCTTGAAATATATCGTAATACTGGCATCTCCCGCGTTAGAAGCCGAAGAAGTCATATAAGTCATGCCCTCCACACCATTGATACTCTCCTCCAAAGGTGTGATCACACTCTTGATAACCGTCTCAGCATTAGCTCCCGTATAAGACGTAGACACATTGACCGTAGGAGGCGCCATATCAGGGAATTGCTCGATAGGCAACTGAAACAACGAAACGAGTCCCATAAGAATGATGAGAACAGATATGACGGCCGAGAAGATCGGACGCTCTATAAAAGTCTTTAAAGTCATAATTCCTTAGTTTTTAATGATCACATCACCGGCTTTCAAACCGCTCATCACGATATAGTTCTTACCATCATTTTGCGGATATACCTTAATCTCCGTTAATCGAGTTTTACCCCTAACCACCTTTTTCACCAACAGTTTATCCTGTAGCTGACTTACGACAGTCTGGGGAATCACCACAGCGTTTCTGAAGGTGGTAGGCATGAGCACATTTCCCGTAGCCCCACTCAGCAACAGACGCTTACTATTGTCGAAATACGCCCGTACGCTCACGCTACCCGTGGTTGGATCCAGTAGACCACAGATCGTCTTCACTTTTCCCTTGACATCGTAGAGCGACCCATCATTCATCTGCCACGTGACAGGGGGCATCTCCCGGAGCGCCCTTTCCTTACTACCATATTTGCGGAGCAAAGAAGACAACTGATCCTGGTTGAGAGAAAAATAGGCCACCATCACAGCATTATCAGAAACATAAGTGAGAGGCTTCGTCATGGTAGGCGACACCAACGAACCCACCTTATGAGGGATAGAACCGACAACACCCACCGACGGACTCCTCACCACCGTGTACGACAAACTATTGCGGGCGTTCACCACTTCGGCATGAGCCTGTTCCCATTGCGCCTTGGCCTGTGCCACCTGATTGCGCGTCTGAGCTATCGTGAAAGCCGACTCAATCTTCTTCTGATACAACTTCATCTTACCCGCGAGCGTGAGACGAGCGTTGGCGAGAGCCGCCAGTGCCGCGTGCTCATTGGCGATGGCCGTATTGAGTGCAGCACGTTGAGCCACCTGATTTAGAACAAAAAGAGGTTGCCCGGTCTTCACAGACTGACCTTCCTCTACCAAGAGACTTATGATTTTGCTCTCTATTTGTGGAAAAACTGCAATATCTTGTCTTCCTCGCATGGTTGCAGAATACGCAGTTGTGAGGGTAACGTCTCGCGTCGTTACCGTCATCCTCTCTTTTTTGTTTTCTGTTTCGCTCTGCGTCTCTTGATTATTGTTACATCCTACAAACAATAGTATACATGCGGTATTTAATATAAAAACTATGCTCTTTCTCATTTTTATCCTTATTGATTTTCCGTCTGCAAAATTACGATATATAGTATTGTCGACACACATAAAGATGACTGAACCGTAGAAAATGACGGTTGAAGTGTATTTTTCTACGGTTCAGTAATATGCGGAAGGGTAGGGAAACGGGAAATAATTACCTTTGCAAGAGAATAACGACAATAAAAATGGATAAAATACTTGTATCACATTTCGATTTATATTATCTTTGTGACATGGAAATCAAGAAACTACTACCCGGTTGGCGCGATATATTGTTGCTTCTAGAACTATGGTTAGTCGCCATACTCTTGAGTTGTGGCTATTTTAGTATCATCGCCCAAGAACCTATGTTTGGCGACCATTATAAGGTTATGGACTTTGTGCGCGATTGTTCCTCGATGATCGCCTTCATCGGCATCTCGTTAGTCCTCAACCGACTGTTTATCTATCTCTTCCAACCTCTGAAACATTATGTGGGCAAGATGTTTCTATATTCGTTGTTGCTATTGGCCGTGAATACGTTGGTGGCCTCCCTCTATGCTTCTATCGACGAAATCTCCCACGATGAATATGTCGCGTCGGTCTACGTATTCTGTCTGATCGCAACCTTCATCTCAGGCGTCCATGCCAATATCGTGTTCCAGCGAGCCTATCGCGAACAGATGGAGAGTAGACACAAACTGGAGATGGAAAATGCTCGACAGAAGGAAGTCAACTTGCAGACCTCGCTTATGGCACTCAAGAGTCAAGTGGACCCACATTTCCTCTTCAACAACTTTAGTATCCTCTCCGACCTAATCGACGAAAGTCCGAGCGATGCCCATGCCTTCCTGGATAGTCTGTCGCGTGTCTATCGCTACAAACTGGTAAACATGAATACGCATCTTGTCTCCCTCCACGAAGAATTGCAAATGCTCCGCTCGTATGTAGAACTCATCAAGACCCGATTCGGCAAAGCTATACAGGTAAACTTCCCCGAGGAACGGTCGGGAATAGTTCCACCGCTCGCGCTCCAGTTGTTGGTGGAGAATGCCCTCAAGCATAATGCCCATTCGCTCAAGAATCCCTTGGTGATAGATATTCGCCTCTGTGAAGATTATCTGTTGGTTAGCAACAAGATACACCCCCTTTCCTCTTGCATCGAATCAACGGGATTAGGTCTATCCAACCTTCGCGGACGCTATCAACTATTATCGAAAGAAACCATCGAAGTTGTCGACGACGCCCAGATGTTTACCGTAAAGATACCCATATTATGAAAATATTGATCATAGAAGACGAATATAGAAACTACAACCGATTACAGAAACTCCTGTTGGAATACGACCGCACCCTCGAAATCGATGGTCCGTTGGAATCAGTAGCCGAAGTACGCCAATGGTTGCACACCCATCAAGGCAGTCAAGCCCCCGACATCATCTTCTCGGATGTCCGTCTGAGCGACGGCATCGCCTTTGACGCATTAGGAGATATGAGTTCATCCACATCCCTTGTGTTCACCACCGCCTACGATGAATACGCCCTACAAGCCTTTCGCTACAACGGGTTAGCCTATCTGATGAAACCCGTCGACCCAGACGAGTTGAAGACAGTCATGAACCGAATACAAGAGATGCGTATGCCCGACAAAAGCCTTCAGATGCTCATGCAACAGATGAAAGTCCATCAGATGAAATATCGTGAACGCTTCCTCGTCGCCTACAAAGACGGTTTCTTGGTCGTCAACGTATGCGACATCAGTCATATCTGTACCGAGAATAAAGACACACGCATCTATCTCAAAGACGGTAAAAGATATAGCATCTCGCAGACCCTCGAAGAACTCGAACACGAGTTGTGCCCCGACGACTTCTTCCGCGTCAGTAGACAGTATATCCTACATATTGATGCGATAGGCGGACTGAAGACCCACTTTGTAGGAAAATATCGCATCCTCTTGACCTATTATCCCGAAATCGACGTGATGTGCAGTCGCGAGCGAGCCCCTCAACTCAAAGAATGGCTGGGGAAGTAAGGTATAAGAATTCCTAAAAAACGTACACGGGACGGCGGGAATCACATATTTTTATTATCTTTGCAGCATGAAAAAACATTCAAAAGAGGAGAAACTGAAGGCTTTCGGTCGATTACTTGATGTTCAGGAGCGACTGAGGAAAGAATGCCCTTGGGATAAGAAGCAAACCTTTGAGAGTTTGCGACCGAACACAATAGAGGAGACCTTTGAACTTTGCGATGCTTTGATGAAGAACGATATGAAGAATATCTGCAAAGAGTTGGGCGATGTGTCGGAACATGTGCTGTTCTATAGTATGCTCGGCGAGGAACAAGACGGATTTGATATCGCCGACGTGTGCAATTCCCAAGCCGACAAACTGATGTTTCGTCATGATTTCATCAATTGGAACGAAGAGGGTGACTGGTATGTCACGAATCCGGAACTCAAGATCAACGCACGTGGACAGGTGGTTTATCGTGATGAAGACGAGGTGGATGCGTCTAATCCCGAAACGGCCGCTCAGGTGGAGTCTACTTGGGAACAAAGGAAACAGAAAGAGCGTGACGGCAATAAGACCGTTCTCTCCGGAGTTCCAGACTCGCTCCCTTCGCTCATTAAGGCTTATCGCATTCAAGATAAAGCTCGTAACGTGGGGTTTGACTGGAAAGATAAGGCAGACGTATGGGATAAGGTACGCGAGGAGATGGGCGAACTTGAAACAGAACTTCGCAAAGGGGATAAGGAACGCTCCACACGAGAGTTGGGCGATTTTCTGTTTAGTGTCATCAACGCAGCCCGCTTGTATCATCTGAATCCCGACAACGCCCTCGAGAGTACCAATCAGAAGTTTACTCGTCGTTTCAACCACGTAGAGAAACGATTGAAAGAGATGGGTAAAGACTTTAGCGAGAGTAGTCTTGAAGAGATGGATGCCCTTTGGGATGAAGCCAAACGACAAGAGAAAGATAATCAGAAAAAATAAAGACAATGAAGAAGATATTATATGCATTCGTAGCGCTCGTGGTCATCGCCATGGCGAGTTGTAATGGAAAAGGAACCAAACGGGCCGTACTTTCGGCTACCGAGGATAGTACAAATGTAGAGGTCGACGAGAACGATTCTACCGTCTATGGCGTTGCGGGAGATGGCTCGGCAATGCATTCTCTCGAACTCATCACAGACGATGGCGATACGATTACCTATTTGATGAATTTGGATAGCGACACCGATCCAGTCGTTGGCGGTATCATGACAGGCGACCGTATGGCCGTTATCGGATATAAGGATGGTGACGGCGAGATGATAGCCAATAAAGTTATCAATATCACGACCTTACTCGGTAAATGGACAAGTATCGACAAGAATTTTCAAATCGAGGAGGGTGGCAAGATCGAAAGCTATGTCAAGGCAGAACAGAATCCATGGACTAGTTGGCGAATATCCAATGGTCGTCTAGTCATCAACCGCGATACCTTCGATATCAACAACCTATCGGCAGACAGTTTGAGTCTGGAAAACAAGAACGGAATTTTCGATTATAAGCGTCAAAAGTAGTGGAACCTTTTAGAGTTCATATCCTGGGATGCGGTTCTGCCCTTCCCACACTTAAGCATAATGCCTCGTCGCAGGTGGTGGAAATCAGAGAGAAACTCTTCATGATCGACTGCGGAGAAGGTACTCAGATGCAGCTTCGTAAGTCTAGAATTAGGTTTACCAAGATCAGTTGTGTATTCATCTCCCATCTCCATGGCGACCATTGTTTCGGTCTTATCGGCATGATCTCCACGTTTGGGATGCTTGGTCGTACGGCAACGCTCCGGGTTTATGGCCCTAAAGAACTGGGCTCGGTGCTCGATTCTCAGATCAAGACATTCTGTCAGGGGCTCGAATTCCAAGTAGAATTCCATGCCGTAGACACTACGAAAAAAGCGGTCATCTACGAAGATCGTTCTCTTACTGTAGAGAGTATACCTCTCCGACATCGTATGCCAACCTGTGGATTCCTATTCCGTGAAAAGCCGACCCTTCCGCATATCAAACGAGATATGATAGATTTCTATCATGTACCGGTTTCCCAAATCAACAATATCAAGTTGGGTGCTTCTTGGACTACTCCAGACGGCGATGTTGTCGACAACAGTAGGTTTGTGGAACCAGCCGATCCGCCACGTTCTTATGCCTACTGTAGCGATACGAAGTATATTCCTGAACTTCATAACCTTATCGATGGCGTAGATACTTTATATCACGAATCTACCTATGCCAGTGATAATGCCGATCGTGCCCGCAAATATCATCATTCCACAGCACAAGATGCCGCCTCCGTGGCACGAGATGCACATGTGGGCAAACTCCTCTTGGGACATTATAGCGCCCGCTATAACGACGAATCGGTTATCCTACGTGAGGCCCAAGAAATCTTCCCAAATAGTTTCCTCACCAACGAGGGAATGGTCTTTGACGTATAAAGGTATATCGGTATGGGAAAAATATATACAAAGACAGGTGACGAAGGACTTACTTCCTTATCGGGTGGTTTGCGTGTGGAGAAGGATGACGCGCGCATAGAAGCCAATGGGCAAATCGATGAACTCAACTGTTTGCTCGGTATCGTCATCACGATGATGGCTGATGAAGATGAACATAAGACTGATTTGATGGCCCTTCAGAACGAACTTATGAATACGATGAGTATCATCGCGACGCCCGAGGGACGTGAACCCCATCGGCATCTTTCGTCAGATTTAGTAGAATATCTCGAATCCCAAATCGATATCCTCAGCACATCTCGCCAATTCCGTTTCGTCTTGCCCGGTGTAAATGCCTTGGAAGCCCATCTACAGATGGCCCGAAGTAAATGCCGTACGGCCGAGCGCCGCCTTTGGACAGCACATCGACAATACCCTATAGACCCTACGATTCTGAAATTCTTCAATCGTCTGAGCGATTATCTCTTTGCGCTGGCCCTGCATTATTCAGACAATCATCGCTATCATTCGCGTTAAAGGATATTCATATTTTTGTATTTTCATATTTTTATATGCATATAATTTGTTCGTATAAAAATATTTTTCTACTTTTGCGCGTTAGATAAGAAACATTGGTAGAATCTATTTTTGATTTTGAGCTATATTATGGAAAGTGTTGCGAATTATAAGGACTGTCAGGTGATAGCTTCAGAAGGCTATCATAAGATTATTTTATGCAAGAAGGGTGAGGAAACAGTCATCCTTAAGGCACTTAAAGATGAGTATCGTGATAATCTACAATATAAGAATTTACTGAAAAAGGAGTTTGAGCGCGGAAGTAAACTCGATCATGCAGGTATTGCGAAATACCATGCTCTAGTAGAACATCCCGAATATGGAAGATGTATAGAGATGGAATATGTAGAAGGTCGTACCTTTGCCGATTACATCAAGGAGAACCATACCGAGGAAGAAAAGATGGACATCATCACTCAGTTGGCTGCCAGTTTGCAATATGCCCACACTCGTTATGTAGTCGTGGGTAATCTTTCGCCATATAGCATTATCATTTCTAAGGATGATCGCGCCAAGATCGTGCGCTTACTTCCTACACTTTACGAAACTTCTAAAGAGTCTGCAGAGACTTCTCGCTATATCGCTCCGGAAATTCGTGATGGACTTGCCTCTGTTGATGGTCGTGCTGACGTGTATTCTCTTGGTATGTTGATGAAGGCTCTCGGCTTGCATACCACCCATTATGATATGATCAACAAATGTTGTTCAAGGGGCCGTACTGATCGTTTTATGGATCTCGACGCTTTCTTGGAGGAACTCAATAATGGTGGTAAACGTGACATCCACTTCTCTCCGAAAAAATGGCTTATCGGTTTTGCCGCTATCGCTATTGTCGCCGTAGCTGTGATCGTCTTCCAGAATGTCGATATTCACCAAATGGTGAACAATCTGTCAAATGGTAACGAGGAGGTTACCGATACGGTTAATTCTGCTCAAATCTCTCCGGATACCGCAGAAGCTAAACCAAAGGCCGCCGCTTCACAAGATTCTACGTCTGCAGATCCTATGAAGGCTCAACTTGTAGCGAGCATCGATTCTATCTATAAGCCATGGATAGAATGGAAAAATAACGGAGGCAATCAAGCTGATATTGCACGTAATCTATATAAATTGCGTAAGCAGATCAATAGATATTATAAAAAGGCTATTCAGGGTATGGACAACGAGCAACGTACCGCCTTTGACAAACTCTTCATCGAGTATAAGGCGCAGAAAGAGCAGGAATTTTCTGCTGGCGTTGCCGATGCTTCTACACAACAATAATAATAGCATTAAAAATTTAATTTTGCAGAAGGCGGAATACACCCAATCGCGTATTCCGCCTTTTTTATGCTCTTTGTTTTGACTTTTGCCTCTCATGCAACTGGTGATGCCGAGGGGTGTGGTCGCTGAATTCAGGAATGTTTAACGAACATTAAATACCTTAATTTTCACCGCTAAAAGGTGCTCATAATTCGCGAATTCCGAATTGATGACGGGGGTGATTATGAATGTTAGAATTATAAGCGAAATGTAATTTGTTGATAATCAGTAGGTTATAAATATTTGAAAGATATTGCCTTCAAAATATACTGGGAATATAGGCTAATTTAGTTAACTACGTAAGGCTACAAACCTATTCGCATGAGCTTACGAAGTTAACTTCGTAAGCCGATGCAGTTAACTTCGTTCGAAAGTTCAACTTCTTGAGAAGTATTTTTCAGTATTTTGAGAGCCAGTTAAGTCCAAGTATGTTCTAGAAGGAGCATAAAACGGTACACGATTTCTGTTAACAGTATCCGATTCAAAGTTTAAATAATACAAAAAAATTCTTCAAGAATTTTCGAGAAGTCCTTGCGCAGGAAAAATAAAAACTGTACATATTGTAAGGATATTTTATAAAATGATCTCGTTTTACCTACAAAATGGTACAACACAAGTAGATTATGTTGTGTTGTCTAAATATGGTATATTCGCAATTGAAACAAAAAAGATTGTTTCCACATGAACATTAATGTTGGCAAACGGCTGCAAACGGTCGCAAGTAATCGGTTGATTATCAGTTAACAAGCGTTTGCAGTCTTTCCAAATGGCTATTGTGGGTTCCATCCGTTTTGATTAATTTTGTACCGCATTTGGAACTTGACTATGAAGTGCCACGACATAAGATGTTGCACCATAAGGCAGATAATGCGACGCCACTGCACATGTCATTAATACATCTTGAATACCTGCTGCCACAGCGTCTTGTCGCTGATAACGATACGGGCAGAGACCTTCAATTCTGGCTGAGCGTTGCTGCCATTAGAACGGATGCGAGTCTTAGCGGTAAAATAATGGTTTCCGTCTACGACGAGCAGCTTGTCGTTGTGGTTGGTGATGGAACACACGATTGGGGCATCGTCATTGTCCTGGCCTTCTAAGGTGATGCGTGCCGTGCGCGGCTCATCAAAGAGATAGAGGTATTTGTAAGGTATAAGGAGTTCTACAGTATCGTTGGTGATGACTTTGCCCTGCGCCTCTATCGTGATGGGATAGCGGATGGTGTAGAAAGCGATGGCAAGGGCGATGACGACAAGCGTAATGACCATCGTACCGGTCCGCACAAGGGAAGGAGGCACCTGCCCGATGATGTGACGCACCTTCTCGCTACGCAATTCTATGTTGTCTATGTCATTCTTGTTGCTGTCCATATTTCAAAGTCTTGATGCGGTTGGTTGTATCTTTTTTCGTTTGCTCTTCTGCTAAGCGATAGCAGATGACTTTCGTCAGTTCCCTAACTCTAACTGGTTCTTGACAAGATTATAATATGCACCGCGCTTTGCTGTCAGCGCCTCATGATTGCCAGTCTCAACGACCTTGCCGTGGTCGATGACGACGATCTGGCTGGCATTCCTGACCGTGCTCAGGCGGTGGGCGACGATGACGACGGTCTTGCCACGATAGAACGTGTCGAGGTTCTCCACGATAGCCCGCTCGTTGTTGGCATCAAGGGAGTTCGTCGCCTCGTCAAGGAAGATGTAGTCGGGATTCTTGTACACAGCACGGGCGATGAGTATGCGCTGCCGCTGACCCTGGCTCAGTCCCACGCCGTCACGGCCTATCTTCGTGTTGTACTTCAGTGGCAATGACATAACATAGTCGTGGATGCACGCTATCCGAGCGGCCTTCAACAAACGTTCCTTGTCGATGTCGCCGTCGTCAACGGCAATGTTTCTTGCTATGCTCTCCGAGAAGATGACACCATCCTGCATGACAACACCACATTGTCTGCGCCACCATTTCTTGTTGAGCGTGTTGATGTCCGTGTCTCCAATATTGACTTGGCCATCCAGGACCGGATAGTAGCCGAGCATGAGTTTGACGAGCGTCGTCTTTCCGCTGCCCGAGGCACCGACGATGGCCGTCACTTTTCCCTCGGGGATGCGTATCGTCACGTCGTCCAAGGTCTTGCGCAAAGCGTGAGGGTCGTACTTGAACATGATGTGCTCGATGTCGATGCCCTTGCTGTTGTCGGTCAGCGAGGTTCTGAGGCCGTCCTTCCCGTTCTCGTCCTCGGCACGGTGAATCTCGTTGATACGCTCCAAGCTAATCTTCACATCTTGTAGAGAATAGAAGAATTTCATCAGTTGCTCAACAGGCGAATTAAGTTGCCCGATAATGTATTGCACGGCAAGCATCATACCAAGTGTCATTTGCCCATGTATCACAGCGGTTGCAGCTACTACCGTGATGATGATGTTTTTTACCTCGTTGATGAAGATGCTTCCTGCCTCCTGCGTCTGCTGCAGCTTCAGCGACTTCATCTGTACGTTGAAGAGGTCCACCTGCGTATTCTCCCATTCCCACCGACGTCGCTGCTCACAGTCCTGAAGCTTGATCTCCTGCATGGAGGTGATAAACTCGTAGGTCTTATTATTGTTGATGGCTTGTTGCTCGAACAGTTCATAGTCGAGAACCTTTCTGCGTCTGAGGAAGAGCGCAAGCCAACCGCCATAGAGCAGACTGCCGAGCATAAAGATTGTAAAGACAAGCCAATTATAGGACAGCAGCACGATGCTGAACACCACAAAGGTAAAGAGTGAGAACACGATACTGAGAATTTGCTGTGTCAGAAACGAGTTTACACGGCTGTGGTCGTTCATACGTTGCATAAGGTCGCCCATCAGCTTGGTGTCGAAGAAGGACATCGGCAACTTTAAGAGTTTAATGAAGAAGTCGCTCACCAGCGAAATATTAATGCGCAGCGATATGTGGAGCAGCAGCCAACGGCGTATGAAGTCTATGGCAGTACGACTAACGGTAAGCATCAACTGTCCCAAGAGTATCAACCATATAAAACCAATGTTCTGGTTTTTGATTCCCACATCCACAATGGATTGCGTGAGAAAAGGCAGGATAAGTTGCAGCAGACTGCCCACGAGTAAGCCTAAGACTATCTGTCCAAAGTGTTTTCCGTATTTTTTGACATAACCGAAAAGAAACTTGAGTGAGCGTTCTTCTTTCAGATTGGATTCTTCTTTAATATTATTGTTATCAAGTAACTGAGTAGTACTACAGAGCATAGCAATTCCTTGCTCTTTATCTTTCAATCTTGTACTAATCCAATGACTCTTAAATTCCTCTAAATTATATTTAATTAATCCTTTGCTAGGATCTGCTATATAAAATCTCTTGTCTTTTCTTATTTTATATAGTATCACAAAATGATTCTGATTCCAATGGAGAATACAAGGTAACGGATATTTGGATAAATTGGTAATATCTATCTGGGTACAAATCGTATCAAAGCCTAGGTAATTTGCAGCTTTACTTAGTCCCAATAAAGAAATTCCTTCTGTAGTTGGCGTACATAGTTTTTCTAAAAAAGATAAGGAGTATCTTTTTCCATAATATTCGCATATCATTTGTAGGCATGTAATACCACATTGCATAGAATCGTATTGATGTAAGAAACGAATATGTTTCATTAAACTGTGAGCTTTAGCATTAATATTTCCATAATAGTCAAAAATAAAACTGGACGTTAGATATTCGATATTGTTAAAATACAGTTTTCTATCATCCGGTAAATAATTCTTTCTACATATCTTAAATTAGCTTCATGCTCTTCTTTACCATATTTGTTTTGTGATAGTGCACAAACATTATCTATTATATCAGAGGCTGTTGCTGTATGCTCCTGTAGGAGATAGTCTATAATAGTTTCAACCGTTCCACGAGCAACTACTTCATAAACTGTTTGACGAAAAGCATCCGGTATTGTTATAACTTTGTACATTTTATTTTCAATTTTTTGATTTTTTGTAATATACATCAATGTTTCTGATGATATATTTGTCAAGCTAATAAAAGGATTTAAAATAAACTGACAATTACTCTCATATAATCTCTCATTTTCCCAAAAGCTATTAATGCAAGTATACTGCTTTTTAAAAAATTCCTTCTTGTTATTTTCTAGTTGTTTCTCAACTTGGATGCACGTGTTGTCCAGTTTCTTAATTTCGGTATAGATTCTTTCTTTCATTATTTTTCCTATTTTATAATTTTTAGAAGCTTTAAACCTACGTGACCTTTCTAATATTTCGTTAGAAGTCCTGTAATGATGCATATAAGGAGTATCCATAAAATTCAGATAATTGGATGTTGGGATACCGCCATGCTGGATATATGTATTGATTATATGATGATGTAAAGCAGGATCTATTTTTTCTAGAAACCTTGATGCAAAAGTTTGTGCATCATTTCTTTTTTTTATATTTCCAAGCATATGGCAATAGCCGTGTTTTTTCAAACACGACATATCAAGATTCATCCAATCAAACAAAGTACTTAATTTTTCACCTTCAGTGCAGTAGCTTATAGTTTTATTATATTTTTGAGCTAGGCAATAAAAGAAAAGTTGCTCGTAGACAGAATTTATAAAACCGTCATGATTAAGTTTCAAAATCCTATTATTGTTATATATAAATCCATATGCTTGTTCTGTGTAGTGTTGAATGAATTTCACATCATTTCCTCCGAGTACGCCTGCATTAGCCACACTAATAATCTTATTTTTAAGCTCTATATCTGCAAAATTGGGAATTTTTCCTCCAACTTGGATGAAACGATCTATGCACTTACGATTATACAATTGATCGTCATACTCAATATTTTGTGCGAATAAGTCTGCTTTCCAAAAGGAATCTGGTAAGCTGTCATACAACAAAAAATCACAATCTACATGTAAAAATGGTTCATGCTGTTTACTGTATGTATATAATTTTGGCAAAGCCCATAATTCATAGCCAGAATACCCTTCCATAATATTCGGAATTGTTACTATCTGATCATAAGGAATACACAATTCTTCAACAACTTTTTTAGCTTTGGAATTGCAATACAGCGTAACATGACCATAATGCTGCTTTAGTAAAAGGCAACTAATAGCCATAGTTATCCAATGAAATTCAGGTGAGAGAAATCCAGCCTTATCGAACATAGGATCTTCATCTGTTGAGAAACTGTAATATGTCTGTAAAAACCTCATGTATGCAATAATATTAATAAAACAAAATCTTTTTCTAAAAATACCTTTAAGCTACTAACAAGAACCTTAATTTCAAGTTGTATAAGTATTAAACCATCAGAGTATATATGACTACTTAATTAGTACACTTAAAATATATTAGTGTAGCATTATGCTCATGCCACCAATGTATTAATTATAAAGTATGCACTATGTTTTGTTATTTTATGGTGTCATATCATTAATACATTATCAAATAATCCCTTGCGAATACTTGTAATTAAATATTCTTGTTGAAAGGGATTCAAGTCTGTTATTATTTCGTTTAATCGAATAGGCTTCCTAAATATTTTAAGTAGATCTGTCATAACAGAGTCGTATTTTATATACACATTCTGCGCAAGATACGTATTGTATGTTTTTAGATATCCCTCCTGTTTGCATTCCTTTTTATCAGGTGATGTTGAAACTTCTTTATTACTTATGAATTTAACATCAGGAGAAATTGAGATTATAGAGTTTAATAAGTCTCCATTAGATATTTTTTCATATTCTATTGCTCTTTTCTCATACTCACTATTTGCAATACCTTTTAGTGTGATTTTTTGACAAATATCATTTTTATGGCATACATAGAGTATTCGGTCAAAATACTCTGGATACTTCCTATACATTTGCCTAATGATATAGCTATTACAGCGTGGATGACTTTTGTAATTCATTATGTGAATATAAGGATGATTGTTGGCTTCCACTACTTGGTCAGGGACTGTTCCCCAAGGCATAACAAAATCCTTAACAACACCCTTAATAAATGTTTCAACCTTGATTCTTTTTGTATGTGCTAAGGCATAAAAAATCCATTGTTCAAAAACAACATTATAAAGAAACTTCTTGTCTGACTTTCTTATACTATTAGCATTGCTTGATAAAAAATCTTTAACATATTCAATGTACTCTTTCCAAAAGAACACATTATTACCACCCAATACCCCCGCATTATATGAATGTATATTGTTTTCACCGAAACATACTCTCATGTAATCTGGAATTATCGCATTGCATGATTTCAAATGGTTTAGTACTAACATGTAGAAATTTGAATCGTTTTCTTCATGCTGGGCTACTAAGTCTGCTGTTAATAAGCGCTTCTTGAGCGCTTCCTTGCAAAACACATCACAGTCTATATGCAGAAAGGGAGCATTTTGCATACTATATGTTTGAATTTTAGGATAACAGTAAAAATCCCTATACTCATTCTTGATGTCGTCCAATATGAAGTAGGTATCATATGGCAATAGAAACAAATCTTTAAATATATGTTTTAACTCAAAATTTGTATACATGCAAAGGGGTATTTGTGGGTTATACTCTTTTAAGAGTAATCCACTCAATGCTATCGATAGCCAATTGACTAGTGGAGATAAATAACCTCCGCAAAAGTTTATTCCATAACTTCTCAACTGACTATATGTTTGAATTATATGCATTATGTTATTATTTTATATGGTTAAGCCTATATATAGCATTTATTAACATGCGATCCTCTATATTATATACAAACATAGGGCATCTAGGTTCTTTCTCATATAATGCAAGTGGACATAATCCTCCACATAAAGGATAATACTTACAATCTTTACACTGCTTAATCTGACCACTTAACAACATGTGGGGAATGGTCGCTAAGGCACTATTTTTGCGCTTATTACCTCTGTTATGTATATTGCCTAAATGCAATGGACCTCCTAAATATCTTGTAGAATAGGCTGTCTCCGAACAGTCGTAAATATTACCATAAGCATCATACATTAAGGACTCTTTCATTGTCCCAATACATATATAAGGCCCACTTCTGTGCGGAAGAATCTCTGTTCTAAAACCATGCGTTAGCATATAAAGTATATACTCTGTAGACTTTTTTCCAATTATTTTCCATGCCTTGGCATCACCAGCACCATTGTTTGCCCATGAAACAACACATGCACAATAAAAACGAATTTTTATCCTGCATCCCATCATTGTACAGTTTATGTAAAAGTGGAATAACACCATCTATATTACTTTGGTCAATATTGCATCGAATGGTTATCATGCATTTAGTCTTATCATAGTATGGGCTTGAAACTATAGACTTTAAATTGTTGTATAATTTAACAAAAGTCCCTTTACCGCTACACGTGAAACGGTGCTTGTCATGGAATTCCTTATCTCCATCTATTGTTATTTCTATCCTCCTGCAATTAAATTGTTCCTTTAACTCTCTATATACATCTGGTGTGAGTATATAGCCATTTGTAGTTATATGAGATAGATTTTTAATCTTATGTTTATTTGTCAGAATTTTTATATGCTTATTGATTATACGCATTTTATCTAAGGCGCATAACGGTTCTCCTCCAAACCATCCTATTTCCACGTCCTGATAATCATGTGCAGATAATTTAATATCAATCTGTTTGATGAGACATTCTATGGTATCTATACTGATTTCTGCATGGTTGTGCTCTTGACCACAATAGTTACAAGCAAATTGACATTTATCAGTTGGTTGAATGGACATATATAGATGCTCACTATGGTACTGTCTTTGCTTCTTTAAAATCTTTTGGTTTTCTATGTTTATTGATCTAAATTCGTCTTCTTCCTTTGGAACAAGCACCTTTGCTTTAATTAATAATTCCATTGTATTTTTGTCTATATGCCTAAAATCTTCATTGATGACAGAATTATAGGTGTTAGCTGATACAACAATATTTTTTGCTGTTCTTCCAGAAAAGAAGATACCTAATTGATATCTCTTAATGTGATATAAATTTTTAAATAAATATGCTGAGAGTTTAAGTTTATTTTCCATTTTCTATGCTATAATATTAGAAAAAAGGGAATGCTATTGTCGGAGCAAAACTCACGCTCCTGAGTTAGCATCCCCTAATACGCATTTTGTAACTGTCTTAGTGACAATTACCGAATGAACAGTTACCATAGTAACCCCATTCTGCTCCTCCGTATAATTCGTCGGCCTGCTCTTCGTTCAAAATAATGCAATCTTGATCGATTTCTTTCAACATGGACTCATCAAGGAGCTTTTTTAAATTAATTTCTGCCATAAGGCTAAAAGTATTTAATAACGTCTACTCTTTTAAAGATTTTCGACATCCTCTTTATCTTGTACGTGAATTTATATTTATCTGCTACTTCGTTGTTGGCACAATGCCTGCATCAGTATCAGAGTTATGAATACGTTGGTTCACCTCAGAGCCATGCTTTCCAAAGTTCAGGTTGAAATGAAAGTCTATGCCGAAAACTTTACATAGATTTCTCGACCATACCATTTGATTGTAAGGAGCAAGGTGGGAAAAATTTTCTACAGACATTTCATAACGTGAACTGAAGATGTTCTGCAACTGGAGTTCTATACCCCATTTTTCTCTATTGTACCCAAAGACTATACTATGTGATTTCTCATTTTTGTTAAGTGTCTCCCCCCACAGGCTATGAAAACTTGTCTCAAGATTGGCTCCTATGTACCAATTCTTGTACATTCCCATTAAGTTGGCGCGTACCCCCCAGTTGGTATGTGCATGCGTATAAGTATTGCCATTACTGATATAGCGATTGACAAATGGGGCTAATTGAATGGATATATAATCCTTCCAAGGTCGTATTTTTAGATTTATTTGAGAGTTCAGTCGATGGAAGCCTCTTTGATTGGCATAACTCCTAACATAGAGGCCATTCGTGTAGATTGTTTCTTCCATATATGGCTTGTTGTCATAGCTGTAACGGGTAAACCATTCTGCACTGATATACTTTGTTCCTACGCTAATTGATAGTTCATTAGAGAAAAAACTGACCGCCTGTAGATTTGGATTTCCACGGCGTATTTGGTAAATGTCTATGTGCTGTTCAACATCGCTTAATTCGGCAAGTGAGGGTGCGTACCCTCCCATGTAGGCTTTGTAGCGTATTGACAGATAATTGTTGAAACGGTATCCCAGCTGAATAGTCGGGCGAAATATATATTTTACCTGTTTTGCATTTCCTTGGCTGGCATAGGTCCTCATTACACCAATACCTACCGTATAATCCAGTTTCCCTAACGTTGAAGCCCATTCTCCAAAAGCATAACTCTCAGCTGTATTCATCTTAACGCTTGAGGATGTGTTTCCATCATATGCGTTTTTTGTGTACATCTGCTGATGTCGCAGACCGAATGACAACCGCGAATCCTTGATTTTCTGCTCGTAAATAACTTCAGCTATGGCCGAATATTTATTCCCATCGACATGGGAAGTTATTTCCTGCACAGCATTCCCCTGAGATTGGCGATATAAACGGTCGTTTTTAGTATAGATATATGTTCCTATCAGGTCAAAGAACAGATGCCTATCCTTGGTAAACTCATGCTGATAATAAATATCTAACGATGGATTGTTGCTCCTTGACTTGGTGCGGTCCTTGATATCGAATGTGTTGCTGGCCTGAATAAGCCTGGAGTTTCTGTCAGATACCGCATGAGGGGTATTGTTATATAAATCACGAAAAGTAACACTCAATATGTTTCCGCTATGTATGTAATCGTAGCCAATGGATAGATTGATGTTATCGTATCGTGCCTTTGTCTTTTGCCCTATCTCATAGTTGCTGATACCGGGTGTCGTTGCATTGAAGGCCTCCATGTTTTCACGTAACCAGTTTACATTACGCCGATTCCAGTTTACAGATGCCTTGAAGTTTGAATTACCTACATGATAATTACCCGATAGCTGATAATCTCCTATACCTAAAGGATTGATAGTGTTCATCAACTCTCCGGAGATGCTTCCTCCATTCTTCTTTTCCTTTAAAATAATGTCAATTACGGCAGCTACATTTCCGTATCTTAGACCAGGATTATCATGATATTCTATTTTCAATACATCTGCCGGCAGGAGAGCCTTCACCTCCTGTATCTCCGCCTTTACGCCATTAATACGCAATTCTACGGCATCCCCCATAGTAGTAGTTACCTTACTGTCAAGCGTATTTACTGAGATGCGTGAAAGCTGAAGATGCTGCAACAAACCTAAACCATTGCTTGATGTTTTTCGCTGAAGCTGATTAGGGATGATAATTTGTCGGTCAGCTTTTTGTGTTACGCTATTGGCTGTCACGGTTACACCATTAAGCATCTTACTGTCCGGTTCCAACACTATTGTACCCAACGATAGGTGTTTAGAAATGTTTTGGCATTTAACTTCCTGCGTAGAATACCCTACAAAGGATATCCTTATTCTATAGTTCTCTCCTTCATGCGTATTCAGTTCAAAGCCGCCATTTATATCAGTTACCACTCCACTAATCATCTTATTTTCGCTTTCACGAAATAACGAAACCGTTGCAGCTGGTAATGGTTGCTTGTTTTCATCTACTACCGTTCCCGTAGTTTGTGCAACAAGGATACCGGAGCAGCCAGACATGAGCAATGTGAGAAGTTCCTTTTTCATAAACATTATCTTATTTATTATATGCATTGTCTTATTATAATTTTGGAGTCGGCATCATGATATGCCGACAACTTTTCTTGTCTTTCGATGTTGCAAATGTATTGTCTTCTCCAAATCTTTTCACTACACAAAAGTGTAATTCTAAGTTTATTGGCTTAAATATTACACAAAAGTGTAATCATGCAGCCTTGCAAAGTTCACCATATTTAGAAAAGAAACCCATAATACCTCTTTTACTGGAACATACAGGAACAGTCTCCGATGTCAGGTAGTCTATGGATTCCCCTATTTGACGTGTGCCAAATCCCAATACCTTCATTACTTTCAGTAGTTTGCTGTCAATCTCTGCTATCATATAACTGTACTTGTCCTCAACTATCGGCTTTACTGCCAATGCCATCAACCGCTTGAACAATGTCAATGTAGATATTCCCGAATCCTTTGCAACGGCAAAGCGTCCGATATGCCAATAGTTATATTTTGCTTCCTTATGTATAGCAGATAAAGGGTTTATACCATATACCTTTTCTATTGGAAGAATCTTGTGCTTATCCCAATGGAAACTCCTGATGCAGCCAATCATTTTCCCAAAGGAATATCTTGCAATATAAATGTGAGACTTGTCTTCATACAGATATTCCTCTTCTTCAAGCACGGATTTAATATCTTTGTTTATATCTTCCTCTGTAAATGAAGACATGTGGTGGGAGTAATTCTCCCTGACTACGAAATCGGCGATTTCATTCAGACTGGATTTATCTGCCATGAATATCTCATACTCGTTGAATGACGCGACTTTCTTTTCCATAATAATCCTTTTATAGTTATTTTATACGGCAAAAATAGTGGCTCTTCAAATATGGGATACTACACTTTTGGGTAATTTTCCTTTTTCTGCTTTACTTTTTACACTTTAGTGTAGTCTTTTGATGTCATTCCGAAAAAAACATATATCTTTGCTAACAGCTTAGTGTAAAGCTTCTAATATTATTCATCATATGACAGATGTAAAAGACTTCTTTATCGCATCGAATACCGTACGCAATGCACCGGACTATGACTCAAATGTACTGTCCACACTGATTCACACCGTAGAGGCTTTTGCGCGTGTAACCTATCAGAGTGTTTACTTGATAGACTATTATAAGCAGG
>Ga0256407_10001263_pt1 | contig 54805 bp, 48 predicted proteins | sample RumenRJG_04DNA_FD_193489 | JGI IMG/M metagenome (GOLD analysis project Ga0256407, IMG submission 193489) | Bovine rumen microbial communities from Lethbridge, Alberta, Canada - RJG_04 | ecosystem: Host-associated > Mammals > Digestive system > Stomach > Rumen | place: Canada: Alberta... | reverse complement strand
ATCGATCCGCCTGTTGCACAGACGGCACCTGCCATGATCGTTGTCCTCTCAAGAAGGATCAACGCATACCGCGACAGATGCTTTGCGACACAGGATTATTCTGCGGCAATAGAGAACATGCTTCTTGCTATCGTGGAACTCGGCTATCAGAGCTGCTGGTATGAAGGCCATATTACCGATGACGACAGGATCTGCGATAAGATCGCTGCAGTCCTTGGCGTGCCCGATGATTACGATGTTGTCTGCATCCTGCCTGTAGGCAAGGCCACGGATGATTTCCACGCGCCTTCGAAAAAGCCGTTTGCCGAGCGTGTGAGATTCAATCATTTCGAGGGCAGGTAAGAATGGAAGTTCTTAGAGCGGAAGAAGAATGGCAGAGGGCAGGAGCGTACTCGGTCAGGATCGAGGGCATGAACCGACAGCATCACATATCGCTCAGAGATGAATTCGATGAGCACGACTGCGACGGCACGAAATACATTGTCCTGTTAGATGACGGGTATCCGGTCGCGACCTGCCGTTTCTATGACTGCGGTGAAGGCGCTGTTACGCTTGGACGCGTAGTGGTGCTCCCACAATACAGAGGGCGGAAACTGGGTTCGCTGGTTGTGGCCGAAGCCGAGAAATGGGCAAAGGAACTGGGCTATAAAGAGATAAAGATCGACAGCAGACTTGAAGCGATAGATTTTTATGAGAAGCTCGGTTATAAACATATTGATGACAGCGTGATCAGGAGCGGAACCTTCGATTGCGTGAAGATGAATAAGAACATATAACGGGGATTACATGTATAAGATTTTTATTGTTGAAGACGATAAAGGAATTGCGGACGGCATAGCATCCTGCCTGGGAAACTGGGGAATGGAAGGCCGCACCGTATCTGATTTCATGAAGGTATTGGATGAAGTGAATGAATATGAGCCTCATCTGATAATCATGGACATCACTCTGCCTTACATGGGCGGATATCACTGGTGCCAGGAGATAAGGAAGACGAGCTCCGTGCCGATCATCTTCATCTCTTCTGCCACAGACAACATGAATATAATCATGGCGATCAACATGGGTGCGGATGATTTCATCGCAAAGCCCTTTGACCAGAGCGTTCTTATCGCGAAGGTCACGGCACTCCTCAGAAGGACTTACGATTTCAGCCAGGCTTCAGCCACTCTTGAAGTTGCAGGAGCAGTTCTTAATACTAACAACAACACCCTGACATACAACGGGACGGAGATCGATCTTGCAAGGAATGAATACAGGATCCTCTTGACTCTCGTTCAGAACAAGAATAAGGTCGTCAGCCGCGAGAAGCTCATGGAAGCTCTGTGGGAGACAGACTGTTATGTCGACGAGAACACCCTGACAGTTAATGTCGGACGCTTAAGAAAGACCCTTGAGGGGATCGGCCTTAAGGAGCTCATCAAGACAAAGTTCGGCGTGGGCTATATTCTGGAGGATTAATGTTCAAGGACTATCTCAAATCGCGATGTAAGATCTTTCTTCTGCTCATGGCAGTGGAAGGTATCTTCATATCGACGTATTTTCTGTTCGATATGCCCTCTGTAACAATGTTATATCCTTTATTTCTAAGCCTTGTGCTCATTCTGGCCGTAGGCATCATTGACTTCCTCATTGTGTTGAACAAGCACAGAAAGATACAAAGAAATGATTATCCGGCGCCTTCCGGACCGCTCGAAAAGGACTATCGGGAGATAATAGGCAAGCTTAAGGAAGAGGAAGAGTTCAACCGACAGAAAGCATCATCTGATTACAACAACATGATCGAGTACTACACCGTGTGGGCTCATCAGATAAAGACTCCCATTGCTTCGATGCGCCTGCAGATCCAGTCTGTGGATTCAGACCTGGCAAGGCGCCTTGACGGCGATCTCAACAGGATCGAAGCATATGTAGAGATGGTCCTTACCTTCTTAAGACTTGATTCGGACAGCACTGACTATGTGATCAGGACAATTGATCTTGATGCTGTAATAAAGCCGGCGATAAGAAAATTTGCCAGAGACTTCATCTCAAAGAAGCTCACAATGGATTTCGAGCCTACGGAATACAAGGTCCTTTCAGATGATAAGTGGCTCTCGTTCGTAATAGAGCAGGTGCTTTCCAATGCCGTAAAGTATACGAAAAAAGGCGGGATCAAGGTCTATATGGATGAACCCGGCATACTCTGCATCGAAGATACGGGCATCGGTATAAGCGCTGAGGATCTGCCGAGGATTTTCGAGAACGGTTATACAGGCTTCAACGGACGTGAAGACAAGCGCGCCAGCGGCATCGGTCTTTATCTCTGCAAGCGTATCTGCGACAATCTGGGGCATAAGATCTATGCTGAGTCAGAGCCGGGCGTTGGCACAAAGATAAGGATCGATATGAACATAAAAGAGATCGGAATTGAGTAAAAAGCTTTTCCGGATAAAAAACGGCCTCTGCACATTAAATTCATAAATGTATTCTATAATCTCAATATGAAAAGGATTTTGATCGTTGAGGATGAACCGGAGATAAGGCAGCTTCTTGCAAGCTACCTTGTTAATGAAGGCTATTTTGTCTCGGAAGCAGAAGACGGGGTTACGGCAATAGAGCTTTTCAGCAAAGAGAAGTTTGATCTTCTGATCCTGGATATAATGATCCCGAAGATAGACGGTTACGGTGTCTGTGAATTCGTAAAAAAGCATTCCAATGTGCCGGTCATATTCCTCTCTGCACTGGATGACGAGAGGTCCATGGTCAAAGGCTATGATTCTCTTGCGGACGATTATGTAACGAAGCCTTTCTCCATGCCCGTTTTCTTACGGAAGGTAAAGGCGGTTTTGAGACGTGAGCGGCCGTCTTCAGGAGAAGAACATCAGAAGTTCATCTATAAGGATATCGTTATGATCCCTGATATGATGATGGTCACGGTCAGCGGCAGGGAAGTTGAGCTTACTTCCAAAGAGTTCGATATCCTTCTTACGCTTATCAAAAATCCGGGCCGTGTATATACCAGAGAGCTCCTCCTGGAAATGCTCTGGGATTATGATTCGCTTGTTGATGAACGTATTGTAGACAGCCACATCAAGAACCTGCGCCACAAGATCGGTGAGGGCGTGATCGAGACAATAAGAGGCCGTGGATACCGTGTCGCACAAGAGGATAACTGACAGATTATCATTCAAGGTCTTCGTGATCACTTTCACCGTACAGGTCCTGTTCGGTATCCTGATCTATGCCGTGCTCTATAATGCCACTCCGCTTAGCTGGAACATGGTCCAGAGGACCGAGATGGAAAAGAAGTTTGCAGGGCTTGCCGAAGAACTCAATAAGGTCGAATTCAAAGAGTGCGGACCTCTGGTCGATGATTTTATACTTTCCAACGACTGCCATATTGTCTTTTATAAAGGATTAAAGGCTAACTGGAATGCGCTGCCTGCAGTCCTTCCGACTTCGGATTATGCGGTCATGACAAGAGCTGATGTAAAAAAACTCATCAATGACGAAGACGAAGATGAGATGAATCTGTATACTTCGAGAAATGTTGTTTTCAAGACAGGTAAAGTCCGTGAATATACCGTTGTCTGCATATGGTCACAAAAAGGCGAGAATGTTCTTTGGGAGGCCTTGAAGAAGACTTTGCCGGTGATCGTTGCCGCAATTGTCTTTGTATCACTTATCTGTTCTGTTATTTATACTCTGCTGTTCGCAAGGCCGGTCCAGAAACTCTCTGCGATATCGAGCAGGATCGCGAATATGGATTTTGACGTGAAGAGCAGATCCAAAAGACATGATGAGATAGGTGATCTCGGGCGCGATCTTGATGATCTCTCGGCAAGTCTGGATGAGACCATAACGAGCCTCAATAAAAGAACTCAGGAGCTGGAGCGGGAGATCGAGCATGTTAACGAATTAGAGAGGCAGAAGGATGTCTTTTTCGCTGCAGCATCGCATGAACTTAAAACACCAATAACAATAGCGCAGGGTCAGGTGCGCGGCATGATCGACGGCATTGAGCCTTATAACGATCTTGATACGTATCTTCCGAAAACCCTCTCATCTCTCAAGCGGATGGAATCCCTTATCAACGAGATCCTTACGGCATCCAGGATGCAGGCTGAAAACGAGATCGAATTAATGAAGGTCGATCTCGGATCTCTGCTGCAAAAACGCCTTGATGACATGAAAGAACTTCTGGACATAAGAGGGATCAAGCTTGAATCGGAGATCGGCAGCGGACTGTTCTTCGAAGGCAATCAGGAACTTACATCCATGGCATTGGGATCTTTTCTTTCAAATGCAGTGTTTTACAGTTCCGAAGGATCTTCCGTAAAAGTCGCTGCCGGTAAGGAAAACGGAAATATCGTAACGGAGATACGGAACACGGGTTCGCATATCAGTGAAGAGGACCTTCCGCACCTTTTCGAAGCCTTCTACAGGACGGACAGTTCAAGGAGCAGAAGAAGCGGCGGCTCCGGTCTGGGACTATATCTCGGAAAACTCATTATCGAGCGCGAGAGCGGCACTGTTGATCTCGGAAATGACGGCGATGACGTAGTAGCACATATTATCCTGCCTGCCTCCACATTAAATCCATAAAGCATCCAAAAAGGATTCAATTAGCTTTGTTATATTCATTTCAGGAAGCCCGTAAAGAGGGCTTAAAGTTCTTGATGTATCAAGGGGGAAAACGGAATGAAAAAAGCTTGTGTTGCTTTGCTCGCGGTTCTTGTGAGTAGTGTGTTTATTGCGGCGTGTCAGAAAACGGCAGCTGAGGAGACAACTACATCTTCTGTCTCAGAGTCTGCTCAGGAAGATGACGGTATTACTGTCAGTGACAGGATCGTGTTCGGAAGTTATCCGCAAAAGAACGTTCCGGGAACAGATACATACGACACCGAACCTGTTGAATGGCGTGTGCTTGAGGTGCGCGACGGCAATGCGCTCGTTATCTCGGAATATCTGCTTGATGCGACCGTGTACTACTATGACATGGCAGATGTTACATGGGAGAAGAGCTCTTTGCGTAATTGGTTAAACAGCAAGTTTTACGATACGGTATTTTCAGAGAGCGAGAAGAGCATGATACTGACCGTGAATATAGAGAATAAGGATAACCCGTTATACGGAACGCCGGGCGGCAATGACACAGAAGATAATGTGTTCTGCCTGAGCCTTGAGGAAGCGCAGCAATATTTCAAAGATGCAGATGACCGCAGGGCGGCTCCGACGGATTATGCGTTAAAGAACGGTGCAGCAGTAAGTGATGACTGCAAACTTGCAAACGGTATGAAGACAGGATGGTGGTGGCTCCGTTCACCGGCGTCGTCTGCCAACAGAGCGGCAGATGCCGACTGTTACGGCAATATCGATACAGAGAAAAATGCCGACGGGGTTGACGGTGATATAGTCTTCGCAGAGTCTAACTGTGTGCGTCCTGCTGTCTGGATAACGCTGTCGGATAACGTCAAAAAGGCAGAAAAATAACCGGAGGTGTGAATGATATGAAAGAACAGGTTCTAAAACGCATAACCAGAATATCTTCGCTGCTTCTTATCTTCTCGATCCTTGTATCCTTTGCAGGATGTGCGACGGAGGAGGAACAGGGCAACTCGCTTAAGAATATTCAGCTTACTGAAGAAGAGCGGAAATGGGTCAATCCTGATGAAAAATACGAAGATCTTCTTCTGGTCTACGGTAAAAAGAAATGCAAGGGCACATTTGTTGTTGCGACAGATGATGATATTGTGTGCCTCTATGCCGAGAATGCAGTGGAAAAGGACGGGAAGACTCTCGAATCCCAGAATACGGTTTACGATATAGCTTCCTGCAGCAAGGTATTTACTGCGGTATCGATCCTTCAGCTTCAGGAAAAAGGAAAGCTTGATATCAATGATACGATCGACAAGTATTTTCCTGACTATCCTGAAGGCAAGAAGATAAAGATCTATAATCTCCTTCACATGAACTCCGGGATCCCGGATTATCTTAATGAGCCTGAACTGTTCTTCGGAATGGAAGGCGATGCCTTGGATGACCGCCTTAGAGACCTCTATAGCGACAGGATCTCAGATGAGGAATTGCTGAATACGATGTATAAGGCATCTCTGCTTTATGAACCGGGTTCTGCGATGACTTACAGCAATACCAATTACAAGCTTCTTGCCTACATAATCGAAAAAGTATCCAAGATGAAGTATTGTGATTATCTGAAGAAATATATCTTCAAGCCCTGCGGCATGACGAATTCCTATGCGATGAGAGTGGATAAATATACATATGTTCCGGTCGATTATAAAGACCAGCTGGAATTCGGAGCAGTTGATGAACACGGTTATTCAATGTCTCCCAGAAGCGAGAGGGGAGACGGCGGAGTCTGCACATGTCTTACTGATTTTCTTGCATTTGACCGCGCGCTTTTCAATGGTAAGCTCCTCAATGAGGAATCCATGAAGATAATGCTTCACAACGATAAAGGCTACTGCTGCGGCCTGATGGACGGCAAAGGCCTGGGATACAACCACACAGGCGGAGGGTTTACTGCAACCTCCAGAAACGAGATCCTGAACTCGGATAAATTCGGACACGTTTATATCATTTTGTTAGAACATTGCTGATCTATTCCAATTAAGGATTTGTTGCCTTCCGAAGGGACAATAAAAGCAACATTTGAGGCAACATTGCCGATGTTGCCTTATTTGTTGCCTTCTGGACGGACAGAAGAAGCAACATTTGAAGCAACATACTTTTATCCAAAGACTTATATATTTGACTTCCTTTCCAGCCTATACGAAAATGTGACAGACTTGTTAGATTTGCGTAAGCAGAAGTTAAGGAATGGTTTGAGAGGTAATCATATACTGTGGCCATCAAACCAAGGAAAGGAATTATGAATAATGAGTCTGCTTGAAGCAAAGAATATCAAAAAGGTATATAAGACAAGATTCGGAGGCGCTTCTGTCGAGGCGCTTAAGAATGTCTGTTTTACAGTCGAGAAGGGCGAGTATGTCGCCATCATGGGTGAGTCCGGTTCAGGAAAGACCACTCTGCTTAACATCATCGCTGCCCTTGACAGAGCAACCGAAGGAACGGTTATCCTTGACGGCATGGATCTTTCCAAAGTAAAGGACAAGGACGTTGCTAAATTCAGAAGAGATAATCTGGGTTACGTTTTCCAGGAGTTCAATCTCCTCGACACTTTCTCACTTGAAGATAATATCTATCTCCCTTTGGTATTGGCAGGCAAAAAGCATGCCGAGATGAAGCAGAGACTTGACGGTATCGCAGGAACACTTGGCATTGCCGATCTCTTAAAGAAATACCCTTATGAAGTATCAGGCGGCCAGAAGCAGAGAGCTGCCGTAGCAAGAGCTCTTATCACTAACCCGAGGATCATCCTTGCAGACGAGCCTACGGGAGCTTTGGACTCCAAGTCATCTGACGAACTTCTCGCACTCTTTAAGAAGGTCAACCAGATGGGACAGACGATCCTCATGGTTACACACTCCACCAAGGCGGCATCCAATGCATCGCGCGTCCTCTTCATCAAGGACGGAATGATCTTCCATCAGATCTATAAGGGACAGGCAACAGATCAGCAGATGTATCAGTCAATTAGTGATACTCTGACGCTTCTCGCTCAGGGAGGTGACAACTGATGAAGGCCGGTTTCTATCCCAAGATGGCCGTCAGCGGAATGCGTAAGAACGGCCGGCTTTATGTGCCGTATTTTGCGGCATGCATCCTGATGGTTGCGATTTATTACATCATGCACCTGCTGGGCTTTTCCGAAATGCTCGAAGGCTTCTCGGGCGCCGGAACAGCAAGAGATATATTAAAGCTCGGATCAGCCGTAATAGCGGTCTTCGGAACTATTTTCCTGTTCTATACACAGTCCACGCTTATCAAGGGCAGGCTTAAGGAATTCGGTCTTTACAGCGTGCTCGGAATGAACAGGAAGAATCTCGGGAAGATCATATTTTTCGAGACATTGATCACATGGTTCGTATCTGTTACTGCAGGTCTTGCGATCGGCATCGGATTTTCCAAGCTTGCCGAGCTGGGTTTTAGAAAGATGCTCGGCCTTGAATCCAGCTATAAGTTTGTTATCAGCGGACAGTCAATCAGCTTCACTGTTCTCATATACAGCATTGTCTTTGTCCTGATCTTCCTCAATGCAGCAAGACTCGTAAGGTTCTCCCGAACCATTAATCTTATCAATTCCGATAAGGCAGGCGAGAAGCCCCCGAAGGCAAACTGGTTCGTAGGTATCTTAGGACTTGTTATCCTCCTTACAGGTTATGGAATCGTGCTCATGATCAAGACTCCTCTGCAGGCACTTGCGATGTTCTTTGTTGCAGTAATCCTCATCATTATCGGAACATATCTTGTGCTCATTGCAGGTTCTGTTCTGCTCTGCAGGATCCTTCAGAAGAACAAAAGATATTACTACAAGACAAACCACTTCGTATCCGTATCCTCTATGGCATACAGAATGAAGAGAAACGGTGCGGGTCTTGCATCCATCTGCATCCTGCTTACTATGGTCCTCGTAATGATGTCATCTACTTCATCTTTGTATGTTAACAGGGAAGATGTTCTTCAGAATCATTATCCGAGACAGCTTAACGCTTCTGCCAGCAATTACGGTTATTCGGAAAGCTATACTGAAACAGCTGAAAGACTTGAGAAAGAGGTCATTGAGAAGGCTCATGAATTCGGCGCAGAGACCATGAATGACATCTCGCTTTCCTGCTGCAGTTTTTCAGGTTATATGGAAAACGGCAGACTCCGTGTCGATTTAGATCCGTTTACAATGGGAACAAGCATCAATTTCGATAATGTTGCTACTGTTTATTTCATCGATCTTGAGGATTACAACAGGATAACCGGAAAGAATGTTGTACTTGGCAAGGGAGAAGCACTCGTTGGTGTCAGCGGCAATATTCCGGTTGAAGACAGCATCGGTATCGGTGATGAGACATTCAAGGTCGCAAAGAGGATCGATGCCCGTGCAGATGATCTGAAGTACATCGGATTAAATGAAGTCGTATCTACGATCACGCTTGTTGTCGATGATCTCGGTGAGACAGCTTCACGCTATTCCGGTCTTAAAGATTCAAGAGGCGATACAATGCTTATGTGGCAGTGGAACTTCGCTTTCGATACCAACCTTGATGAAGATAAACAGGCAGAACTCGGAACAATCCTCGCAAAACATATCAGAGATGATCTTTATCCGAAGGAGCAGGATTATTTCAGAGTCGTCTGCGACAGCAGAGTTGAACAGCGCAGCGATTTCGTCAGGACATTCGGAGGACTGTTCTACCTTGGTATCCTGTTAAGCATTATCTTCCTCGTATCCTGCGTGCTTATAATCTACTATAAGCAGATCTCTGAAGGATTCGAAGACCAGGCAAGATTCGGTATCATGCAGAAGGTCGGAATGACAAAGGAAAACATCAAAAAGAGCATTAACTCACAGATGCTTACGGTATTCCTTATTCCTATCATTTTGGCGTGCGTCCACCTGGCTACCGTGCTTCCTATCATCCATAAGCTCTTAAAGCTCTTTGGCCACAACAATATGCCACTGCTCCTCGTAAGTGCAGGGATCTGCGTGCTCGTATGCGGAATCTTCTATGCGGTGATCTACAAGCTCACATCGAACGCATACTATAAGATCGTATCGTAAGCTTACGGAACATATATTACATGACAGGGCTGTCCCGCGATCCGGGGTGGCCCTGTTGCTCTCCGGACAAATCTGTAAAATCTGTTTGAGAAATGTCTCCTGTTGAGGTATCCTAAACCGTAAGGGAAAGATTATATCGGAGGAAAACTCATATGAAGGAACGCATGAAGGCGAACGCCTCAACAGGCTTTTTTAAGGCTCTTGCCGTTATAACGCTCTTACTGGGAGCTGCTGCGGGCATTCTCGGAAACGTGTCATCCAAGCCTGAGGGAACATTTCTTGTTCCGTCTTTTCTCGAATCGTTAAGGAATTATTATCTCTTTAATACGATCTCACAGTGCCTGTCTGTCCTGTCGGTTCTTATGATCATTACCTGTATCATTACCCTGCTCATCGGCAATAAGATCGTCTCGCTTTCCATAGTCGCCGGTGACCTTTTGCTCTTCGGGTTCTTTTTTACGGCTGCGGTCCCGTATTTCAAGAAGCCGGAGGTCGTAAAGGCAAAGCTTGTCAATGCAGATTACCGGTACGGTCAGTTAGGAACAGATAAATATGACCTGTATTTTGATAATGGTGACGTGGTCACTATCCCTGCTGACGATTATGAGTACGGCTCGAAAGGCAAGTCGTACTATGTCGTTACGTGCGGCGACAAGGGCATCGGCGTGTTCGATGCAAAAAAGTACGGGTATTCTCCTGAATCATAAATGATGTAAGCAAGACACTTTAATACTTTTGTAAGTGCGGACTTGATTCCTGACAGTTAAATACGCTCTTGACGAAATAGGTAACATGTTACATAATAACGGTAACATATTACCTGTATGAGGTGAGTCATGAAGATTCAGGAAGTTATTCAGAACGATCTGGTCGATTTCAGCAACATACCGCCGAGCTACTATCTGCTCGGTCTCTTAAGCGCATTCGAGAACCGTTTTCAGGCAATGGCCGATAAAGAAATGGGTGAGATCAGCTGGAAACAGTTTTTCGCGATAATCTGCATCGACAAATGCAAGGAACCGCCGACATTAAATGAACTGTCAGAGATATTGGGAAGCTCGCACCAGAACGTTAAGCAGATCCTTTTAAAGCTTGAGAAGAAGGGGTTCATCGTTTTCGAGCCTGATAAGAAAGATAAGCGCAAGCAGAGGATAAAGCTCACGGATTACTGCAGGAAGTTCTGCGAGAAGAACGATGACATGAGCAGGGCGATCATGGGAAAGATGTTCGCCGGAGTTACGGAGCAGGAACTCAATACGACGATCCAAACAATAATGAAGATAGAAAACAATATTAAGGAGTAAGGGAATGAAAGGAATCATCATTTACAAGTCGAAGTACGGTTCGACAAAGAAGTATGCGGAGTGGCTCAAGGAAGCCACGGGTTTTGAGATGGTGGAAGCAGATAAGGCGAAGATCGACGAGGCTGCCCAATGTGACACCATAATCTTTGGCGGCGGCATCTACGCGGGAGGCATCGCCGGTGTTAATTTCCTTAAGAAGAACATTACAAAGCTTAAGGGAAAGAAGATAGTGGCATTCTGCTGCGGCGCGTCACCTTTTGACGCAGGTTTCTTCAATGCATTAAAAGAACGCAACTTTTCCGGGGACCTCTCCGGTATTCCTCTTTACTACTGCAGGGGCGGGTATGATCTCGCATCCATGCATTTCATGGATAAGACTCTTTGCAAACTGCTTGGCAAGTCTGTCGCAAAAAAGGATCCCGCAGAGCGCGAAGTGTGGGAGACAGCACTTGTGGACTCCGCCGGAGCAGCTCACGACTGGACTGACAGAGCATTCATCGATCCTATCATTAAAGAGTGCAAAACAGCCTGATTATAAGGCTTTCCGTTAAAATCAACTGCTGGTTGAGGGGCGCTTTTTCAGGCTTCTCAACCGCCGGTTCGTGGTAAAATTATCCAAATAGCCTTATCGTCGGAGGTGAAAGGAGGATCCCTTAAAAATGGATCAGGTTAAGATCGGAAAGTTCATATCATCATGCAGGAAAGAGGCAGGCCTCACACAGGCAGCACTTGCTGACAGGCTCGGCATAACCGACAGGGCAGTATCAAAGTGGGAGACAGGCAAGAGCCTTCCCGATGCCTCTATCATGATAGAGCTTTGCAAGATCTTGAATATCGATGTAAACGAACTCCTGACCGGGGAACATATCACCATGGAAAATTATAAGGATAAGGCAGAAGAGAACCTTCTGGAAATGACCGCGAAGGTCGAGAAAAGAGACAAGCTTCTTCTTCAGATCGAGATCGTCATGATCACTGTAGTGATTATCCTGCTTGTTTTGATGAACTTAATAGGCTCATATATGTGCGAGAACGGGCAGGTCTTACCGGGCACTATACTGATCTTCTCTTCATTATTGCTTCTCATTCCGTTCGCTTACTTCGGATTGAAGATCGAACACGATGCAGGATACTATGAATGCCCGAACTGCGGTGAACGCTATGTGCCGACCATGAAAGCGATAATCTGGGCACCTCACATGGGTTGGAACAGAAAACTTACGTGCCCTTATTGCGGCAAGAAGGCATATCACAAGAAGGTTATCTCTAAAAATAGGGGAGAGAATTGATCTTTTAATATCCGGAAATAAGGGAGAATGATATCTATGGATAATTATGATTTTGGTCATGTAAGCACAGGATCCTTTGTGCTGATGGGTATAGGAGCTTTTCTTGCGATCGTAATACCGGTAATCGTTGCGGTCATCTGGTGCAGGAAAAAGAAGGAACCGTTCACAACAGTCCTTATCGGTGCAGCAACTTTCATGCTGTTTGCGGTAGTGCTCGAAAAGCCTCTCCAGAACATACTGATCTTTCCCGTTCAGATGGGTCTGCCCGAACATGCGGCAAGTGTGTTTATTAATGCAAGACCGGTCCTCTGGGGATTCCTTGTGGGCTTTTTCCCGGGGCTTTTCGAAGAGACCGGAAGATTTGTCGCATATAAGACTTTGCTCCGCAAGAGAAAGCAGAGGGAGACTTCCATATCGCACGGCATAGGTCACGGCGGCTTTGAGGTAATGCTTATCATAGGTCTTAACCTTGTCTCATATATCATGATGGGCCTGATGATCAACAACGGTTCTATAGCCGCAGAGATAAATAAAGCGCTCGAGACTGCGCCGGTGCCCGGAATGGCCGAGCAGATAACGGCTACATTAAACCAGATTTCATCTTTTAACATTGCAACTCTGGGCGTCACGGTAATCGACCGTGTGATTGCGGTTTTATACCATACCGGTGCGTCGATACTCGTATTCTACGCATGCAAGGATAAGAAAAAGTTCTGGCTCTATCCTTTTGCGATCGTGATCCATACCTTGGTCGACGGCTTCCTCGGACTTCAGATGGCTGGTTTGTTTACGCTCCCTAATTGGGCAAATGAAGTTATCTTCGGCACAGTATCGCTCGCAACCTTCTTCGGAGGATATGTTTTCCTGTATCGAAAAGACAAAAAGGAGATACAGAAGACTGTTTAATTAATAGTCGGCGACAAAAATAGTTGATATAATAATCTTTAGTGATAGATTATTTTGAAGTTATACAAGGAAGGAATGACGTATGATTTCTATCAACTTACCGAAGAATCTTACATTCGGAATGAAACTCCTTTACGGAATTCTTGCAGTCAGCGTTATTGTGGTTATTGTTTGTGTGATCATCTTCAGCCGCAATACATATCTGGCCAAGAGCATGAAGCTCGTAAGGGCAGAGGGAACGGTTAAGATCGAACAGGAAGGCGGAAAACTCAGGCAGATCAAGAAGAATGCGAGATTCCAGTCGGGTGAGGCACTTGTCACCTATGCGGGAAGCCTTGCATCAGTAAATCTCGATGACACCAAGATCATTACTCTTCAGGAAAACAGCAGAGCTGAATTCACTAAGATGAACAAGCAGCTCGCGCTTAAGCTCACCCAGGGTGCGCTCTTCTTCGAAGTAACCCAGAAGCTTAATGCAGATGAGATATTCGAGATAAAGACATCCACGATAACTGCCGGCATCAAAGGCACTTCAGGCTATTTCTATACCGACGAGGAAGGCAGGGAGACCCTGACCGTAACTGACGGAAAGGTGATCATCTCCGCAGTAAATCCTGAGACCGGAGAGAGGAAATATGCCGAAGTAAGCGGCGGTCAAAGACTTGTCGTTAACCTTTATTCTGAATCTAACAAGGAACATGACACCATTGAGCTCGAAGTAACGGATCTTGTAGAAGAAGAGCTCGAAGACTTTGTTCTTAAGATGCTCGGTGACAATGAGCGTCTCCTTGACAGAGTCTGTGGATACACAGGCTGGGACAGAGCGAAGCTCAGAGAACTGATAAACGCTTACATAGTATCAAATCTCAGTATTAGCGATACGACACCTTCTTCCGAAGAGTCTTCCGAAGAGCCTTCGGAACCGGAAACATCTCCTGAAGATACTGAGACACAGGGTGCTACTGACAACACACCTACACCTGCACCTACGGGTAAGGAAACAGAGAAGAAGGAAGCTACGCCTACACCTAAACCGAAGGCAACTACAGCTCCTAAGGCAAAGGCAACGGCTACACCTAAACCGAAGCCGAAGGCAACAGCCACACCTGTGCCGAAGCCGACAACAGGAACTTCTGAATCTTCAAGCGGCAGCAGCGAGACCGATCCCACATCCGGTGGCGGCGGTGGTTCCGACCCTACGTCCGGTGGCGGCGGCGGTTCCGATCCTACGTCAGGCGGCGGAGGAGGTTCTGATCCTACATCCGGCGGCGGTGGCGGTTCCGATCCTACGTCCGGTGGCGGTGGCGGATCAAGCTCCGGTGGCGAATCCGGCGGTAGCGGAGATGCCGGCAACGGTAATGAAGGCGGCAACGGTTAAAATCGGTCGTATTTTCTAAATTAATAAACATTTATAGGGCTGTCTCAATGAGGCAGCCCTTATTTTTTGTGGTGCGAGGTTTCTGCGCCGTGGCGTGAGTTTTTCGAGTCCTTGGTCTGTATATCGCCAGTTAAGAATTGTTGCTTCAAATGTTGCTTCTTCTGTCCGTCCAGAAGGCAACAAATAAGGCAACATTGGCATTGTTGCCTAAAATGTTGCTCTTTCTGTCCGTCCAGAAGGCAACAAATCCTTAACTGATAATTCAGGCGGACTGGCGCGGAGGAAACAGGGAGGTCAGGCAGCCCCGGCGCGGAGGAAACTGCGGTATCCCGCGGCCTGGCGTAGAGGCAACTGAAGTAACGCAGCCATAGTCCTGAAGCGGCAATGCCCGAACTGTTGGTTTGCTATAATAGCCGCTCTTTGTGGCAATATGCACAATAAAATTGATGTTGATTTGTGTAGTCTGTTCTGACCTCTTTTGATATTCTACTATGGTATGAATAATACCGCTCCAAAATAACCATTGCGGAAAGGCGGATTCATATGGGTTTAATAAATTCAATTAAATCCTTAACTCCCAAGGTCAAAGTCATATTATCTTGCGCTGCAGTTTTATTGATCGCTGCAATTGTTTGCATTGCTGTCTTTGCACGTAAGAGATATCTGGCTAATACCATGCGACTTCTCCGCTTTGAAGGGACCGTCAATATCGAAGACGGCAGGGGCGGCTCAAAGCCCGTTACGGGTAATATTCGTTTCCAGTCAGGTGATTCATTAAATACCGGTGCAGACGGAATTGCGTCTGTCGGTCTTGATGATACAAAAATTGTCACACTCCAGAACGATAGTAGAGCTGAGTTCCAGAAAATAGGAAAGCGTCTGGAACTCAAGCTCACTAGGGGTGCAGTTTTCTTTAACGTCACGGAAAAACTCAAGGCAGATGAGACCTTTGAGATAAAGACCTCTACAATGACCGCCGGCATTCGTGGTACATCAGGAATGATCTACTTCGATACTGCCGACGGCGGTAGGGAATCCATAGTAGTAACTGACGGTGTAGTGGAGATCTCTGCTACAAACCCTGTTACAGGTGAGACAAAGACCGCCAGGGTAGAAGGCGGCAACAAGATCAAAGTATTTCTTTATAACGACAGAACAGAAGACAGCGTCCGGTTTGAAATGGATCCTGTCACAGAAGATAATCTCGAGGACTTTGCCCTCAGGAATATTGCAGCTAATGAAGAGCTCTTGAACAGAGTAGCTGCATATACCGGCTGGGACAAAGACAAACTTAAAAAAGCCATCAAGGATCTTGAAGATGAGAATATTCAGGGTCCGTCCGAGACACCTACACCGGTGCCGGCTGAGGAGACGACCGAGGAAGTGATTACTCCAATGCCGACACCGGTACCCTCTCAGACAATTACGCCGACTCCGTCACCGGAGCCGTCGCCCACACCACATTATACTCCTACGCCGCCGCCTACGCCGACGGCTGCACCTAAGCCTACGGCTACACCGGTACCGCCGACTCCTACTTCGAGGCCGACTCCTACTTCGGGACCGACATCTACAAGTACGCCTACATCGACGCCTACAAGTACGCCTACTTCGAGGCCGACTGTTACTCCGTCGCCGACTGCTACAAGCACTCCTACTAGCACGCCTTCGCCGACGCCTACTTTCAAGCCTTACGGACCGGTATATGAAGGAACTCCTGAATATACAAAAGGATCTATGATGGAGATGCCGTCAGGCAGTATTGATTATAGAGGCGTAGACCGTCAGGGACGCGAATGCTTATGCGGACTTAGAAAAACAACTGACAGAAGCGGAAACGAATGCTACCGGCAGTCTGATTATTGGCTGAATGATGGTCAAGGAAACTATACTACTGAGATGGAATGTGATAACGGGTATTTCTATTACAAGGCTGATGAAGGCGCCCTTTACCGCATACCAAGCGACCAGGTACCCTGAGTAAATTGAACAGACGGCTGATAGCGATGCTATTCAGCCGTTTATTATCTATCCGTCCGGATGCGTTTTTATCTATGATATAATTAGTTATGACCGCTTTGCGGGGAGGACGTGCTTATGAGTATTGTTGATAAGTTTAAGAATCTCACACGCGAAAAGAAGATAATTGTGGCTGCACTTGCAGCTGTTGTGGTGGCGGCCGTAGTCATTGTCTGCATTATCATCTCAAACAACAGATATCTGGCCAAGACAATGAGGCTCCTTCGTGTAGAAGGAACCGTAAATATCGAAGATTCCAGAGGCGGTTCCAAATCTGTAACCAATAATCTGCGTTTCCAGTCCGGAGATGCTCTGAATACAGGCGCTGACGGTCTTGCATCTGTTGGCCTTGATGACACGAAGATCGTTACACTTCAGAATGACAGCCGTGCCGAATTCTTTAAGAGCGGCAAGAAGCTCGAGCTTAAGCTTACAAAGGGCGCATTGTTCTTCAATGTAACCGAGAAGCTTAAGGCTGATGAGACATTCGAGATAAAGACTTCAACGATGACGGCCGGCATCCGCGGTACTTCAGGCATCGTTTATTTCGACGAGACTGATGAAAACAGGGAATCCCTGATCGTAACGGACGGCGTTGTGGAAGTATCTGCCACGAATAAGAAGACAGGTGTTACAAAGACTGCCAGAGTTGAAGCAGGAGAGAAGTTAAAGGTCTATCTTTTCGACGACGAGACACCTGATAACAGCGTCCAGTTTGAATTGGATAAGGTCCCGCTTGATGAACTCGGCAACTTTAATTTCGCGGGCCTTGCTGATGACGATGCTCTTATGCAGAGGATCAGTGAGCATACAGGCTGGGACAAGGAAAAGCTCAAGAAGGTATTAAGAGACCTTAAGAATAATGATGCGGATCCGACAGCCACGCCGGAGCCTACACCTACTGAGACGTCTGAGGATCCTACACCGACATTGTCTCCGACACCGGTGCCGACCGATTCGCCTACGCCGAGTCCTCTTCCTACTGCTACACCTAAGCCAAAGCCTACCGCTACACCTAAGCCGAAGTCTAAGGCTACTAGCACGCCGACTCCTACTGTAGAGCCTACAACGGATCCTTCTTCAAATCCGTCAACAGATGATTCAACCGATCCTTCATCGAACCAGTCATCACAGTCTGATGAACCGTCTGTTCCTGAAGGATATGGGAAGGTTGTTTGGGGCGAAACGTATAACAACAGTAAGGTCTATATCGTAGGAATCGATAACGAAGAATTCCTGGGCTGGATCAATGGTGACTGGGTAACCCTTGACCAGGCAGTCGAAGAAGGTGCATCTTCATTGACGACATTCTATTACACTGATGATAGAACTGTTTACTTCAAAATAGCAGAAGCATGGCCTGCAAATAACCCGCCTGTAAATGACGGGGACGGTACAGGATATGTAGGCTAATAGCCGGATGATATGCATTTAAATGAGCGTACCAGACATCTTATCTACGGCGTATTGCTGGCGACGGCAATAACCTTGATATGCTTTGCTAAACTCACCAAGATCCCCGATCTGTGGCTTGATGATGCGCTTTACCAGCAGGACAGGGCAGTGCCCGGTGACATCATGATCATCGGCATTGACGACAGGGACATTGATGAATTCGGACCTTACGGCAGCTGGGACAGAAATATCATGGCAAGCGCTCTGGAAGTTCTGGGCTCAGATCCTGAGAATGCTCCTGCCGTTGTCGCGATCGATATCCAGTATTCAAGTCACGTTAATGAAGAAGGTGACTTAAGGCTTGCAAAGGCAGCTGAGAAGCTCGGCAATGTCGTTACCGCGACCACTGCTTCCTATGGCTCGAAAACGACATTCGGCAGCGGATCAACAGCCGTGATCGATTACTTTACCGTTCTGTCTTATGAAGAGCCTTATGAAGAACTTAAAGCTGTAACGACGCAGGGAAGCATCAACACGATGTACGATGATGACGGCGTATTAAGGCATGCACTCCTTTATGTCAAACCTGATGACCGCCGTGTATATTCGATGCAGTATCAGGCCGCAAAGCTCTATGCCGAGAGCAAAGGCTTTACGGTAGAAGAACCTCCGACGGATGCAAGGGGACATTATTACGTCTCCTATTCTGCAAAACCCGGCGGATTCTACGACGGCTTCTCATTAAGTGATCTTATCAACGGAAGGATAGATCCGGGTTACTATGCCGGCAAGCTCGTTCTGATCGGACCTTACACTCCGGGACTTCAGGATTCGTTCGTTACGCCTATCGAGAAATCCAATATGATGTTCGGCGTTGAATATCAGGCCAACGTTATCCAGATGATCTTAGACGGCGATTATAAGACCGAAGTATCTGATTATATCCAGCTTGGTGTTTTGTGGATCGTGTGCCTTGCATATTTCGTATTCCTCAATGCAAAGAAGCTGCGTTATACGATCCCGGCGTTCTTTATCGGCGTTCTCCTTTCCTTGGGGATCAGTCTGGGTCTTTGTTCTGTCGGATATCTGACACATGCTTTATGGATACCTTTCGGACTGTTCGTATTATTCCTGTTCAGCATCGGCGGTCACTACATCCGTGCAGCTCTGGAAAGACAGAACGTTACCAAGACATTCGAGCGTTATGTTGCGCCCAATGTCGTAAACGAGATCCTGAAGGAAGGCACGGACAGCTTGAAGCTCGGAGGCAAGACCGTTGATATCGCGGTGCTCTTCGTAGATATCAGAGGCTTTACGACGATGTCTGAGAGACTGTCTCCTGAGGAAGTCGTATTTATCTTAAATCAGTATCTTTCAATGACGAGCGCATGCGTCGACAGATATCAGGGCACATTGGACAAGTTCATAGGTGATGCCACGATGGCATTCTGGGGCGCACCTATCGCTGATGACGAGGCTGTCTATCACGCGTGCATGGCAGCTCTTGATATCGTTAAGGGCGCAGATGAACTTTCTGCAAAGCTCAAGGCTGAGATCAACGAAGAGATACATGTCGGCGTCGGCGTCAACTTCGGACCTGCAGTCGTCGGCAACATGGGTTCCGAGAGACGTATGGACTATACGGCTATCGGTGATACGGTAAACACTTCTGCAAGACTTGAAGCAAATGCTCCGGGCGGCATGGTCTATGTCAGCCGTTCGGTAATAGATAAACTTAATGGCCGTATGAAGTACGAGCCGCTCGAAAAGCCAATTAAACTTAAGGGTAAGGCGGACGGATTTGAGATCTTGCGTCTTATCGGACCGGAGGAATAAAGATGCTTACTTTTTTGGGAAGAGGATCTGCATTTGCAGATGAGCATAACAGTGCCTTTTTCATCGATAACGGTAATCTGATCCTTATCGATTGTCCGATGAGTTCTTTCGAGAAACTCAACGACATGAACCTGACTTTGTTTGACCACATCTATCTGCTGGTCACACATACGCATGGCGATCATGTAAGCGGTATCGGGATGTTAGTCGATCTTCTTCAGTTCTCGGTAAAGACGCCGATCACGATCGTCGCACCTTCCAAGGAAGTCGAAGGCGATCTCTTCTATCTTCTCTCGAGGCTCGAAGGATGCAATGATTCATGGTATGAACTGATCAATTCGGAAGAGCTTGATGCGGACTGGTTCGTATGCCCGATCCAGACATCACACACAGAAGAACTCGCCGGAAAATGCTTCGGATACTGCCTTACTGTCGAAGGCAACAGAGTAGTCTATACGGGCGATTCGAATACGCTCGTTCCTTACGAGAAATACATCTCAGACGGTTCTTATCTTTATGTTGAGATGTCTGCTTACAAGTCACCTGTGCATCTTTACTGCGTTGAAATGAAGGATAAGATAAAAGAATTCGTCGACAGGGGAGTTCACGTCTATCTGATGCATATGGATGACGAGAAGAGAATAGGCGAGGTCATGATGGATACCGGCGCCGAGTTCGCGCCTCTCGAGAAGAGTGCCTTCACGATCCAGGATACGCCCAGAATGCTCGACGGCATCTTTACTATCACCGACAGCCTCTACAAGGATATGTGCATGAATAACAACACTGACCACCAGCTGTTGTTCTCATATCTTACCGAGCTCGGCAAGACGATCGTCGATGCCGACAGGGCAAGCTTCTGGAAGTGGGATAAGAGAAAGAACCAGATCTGGACAATGTCCGCTACGGGTGTTGATAAGATCGTTATCCCTGATGACAAGGGTCTTGTAGGAAAAGCTTTAAGAAACAAGCAGCCGCTGATCACAAACGATCCTTATAATGATCCTGATTTCAACAGTGAGGTCGATATCAAGACAGGCTATAAGACAAAGTCTGTTCTTGTCCTTCCGGTAGCTGATGTTAACGGTGATTTCATAGGCGCTCTTCAGCTTATCAATAAGAACGACGAGAACGGCTTTGACGAAGATAATGACCCCAAGAAGCTCTCTCTTGCTGCACTTATCTGCGGCATCGCTCTTGAGTCTGAGACGTTCCTGGAAGATTCCCACCACGACAGGCTTACGGGACTTAAGAACAGAATGGGCTTCTACTATGACTTCAGCAAGCGCTTCAGGGATTATCTCATTTCCGGCTCCGGAAAGACCATGTCCGTATTTATATGTGATATCGATAAGTTCAAGTGCGTTAACGATACGTATGGTCACAATGCAGGCGATGATGTCCTGATATTCACATCGCAGCTGCTCGAATCCTTCTGCAGCGAGAAAGACAGTGTTTACAGATGGGGCGGTGAAGAGTTCGTTATGGTCATGCGCGATACGGATCTTGAAGGCGCCGTAAAGAAAGCCGAAGAGATCAGGCTCAGGCTTCAGGGATCGGAGATTGTTGCCGACGGCAATAAACTTAACTGCACGATGAGCTTCGGATGCAGCCTTTTCGAGCCCTCCAAGTCAATTGAAGAGAACATAAGCAATGCTGACGAGAAGCTCTATACGGCAAAAGAAACAGGACGAAACAAAGTCTGTTGGGAATAATTGTTGTAAAACATATTTTATTACTGTATTATTTAGTCATTAACGAGAACCTGTGCCCAAAAGCGCAGGTTTTTTCGAAGAAATAAGGGTAGATCTATAAGGAGGCAAGTATGGATACTTGTAAAGTGTGTGGAACCATTCTTCCGTTCAGTGGTATGAAATGTCCCAAGTGCGGATATTCAAAAGACGGTGCAGGCGCAACGCCCGGCGTGGGAGCGGGTCCTGCGAAAATGTTCAATTCGGATAAGCATATCTTGATCATGAATCTTACCAAGTTCAGAGATCTTCTGGGTGAGAATGAGGAACTCAAGGGTATGATCAAGCCGCAGAGTGAATTTCCTATGAGTGACGATCAGATCTATAAGAAGAGATCGCTCTTTAAATTCTTCTGGCCGTTCCTGCTCGGAGGAATCGGTGCCGGTATCGTCATTTATATTATCTCGATGGCCATCATGTTCTCCTCGGCTATGGACATAGCCACGCAGCCCTCAGTATCAGATCAGCAGGTTCAGACATTCGCTAATCATGCTATGACAAATATTTACGGCGGATATATCGTTGCTATAGCTGTTGCACTTGCGATCATCTTCATGGGATTATGGCTCTCGAGAAAGAAGAGAGATGCCTTCAACAGCAATGCAGACATGATGAACCGCATTGCGTCCGAGAGATATCAGAAGGGCCTTCAAAATGAGAGAATGATCGATATCTATCAGGATAATCTCGCAAACATGCGCAGATATGAAGATCTTGTTCCTGCGGAGTACCAGACGAGCCAGAAGGTATCCTTGATCATTGAAGCCTTGAAGGAAGATAAGGCTGATACGGTGGAAGAAGCCATAGCGCTCCTCTGAGGCTGTCTTATACAGTGAAATGATAAGGTGCTGTCTCTATGTGCAGAGGCAGCCCTTTTGCTTTGCTCTGTGGTGTGAGTTTTTTCGAGTCCTTGGGTTGTTTATACCAGGCTGTTCCGACAGTTATGAACTGTTGTTTCAAATGTTGCTTCTTGTGTCCGCTTAGAAGGCAACATATAAGGCAACATTGGCATTGTTGCTCTAAATGTTGCTCTTTCTGTCCGCCCGGAAGGCAACAAATCCTTAACTGGGGGTTCAGGCGGTCCCGGCGTTGTTTGCATTCCCCTATCATTATAGTTCCGCTGCGAAAAGCCGGAGCATTAAAAACTGCACAAAAAGAATTCCGGGAATTGTGAAGATGAATTAGCACTCTCGTGTTGACAGTGCTAATTTGCGTACTATAATCGGAATTGGAACAAAGGAACGAAGATCGATAGATCAGACCTCCGCTCTAATGCTCGGATAACAACATTCAAAGGAGATGATTATTATGTTGATGTCCGGATTATTTGGAGAAGATTTGTTTGACGACTTTTGGGGATTCCCTACACACGAATTGGCTAACATCGATAAGCACCTGTACGGCAAGAATGCGCGCACCATGATGGCAACTGATGTTAACGAGACTGAGACTGATTACGAGCTCGAGATGAATCTTCCGGGATTCAAGAAAGACCAGATCAACGTTAAGCTCGAAGACGGCTACATGACCATCAGCGCATCCAAGGGCCACGATCAGGAGAAGAAGGATAAGCAAGGCAAGATCATCCGCCAGGAGCGTTATGCCGGTTCCTTACAGAGGAGCTTTTATGTCGGTGACGGCGTAAAGGTTGAAGATGTTAAGGCCAAGTACGAAGACGGTGTCTTAAAGCTCTTTATCCCGAAGAAAGAACTTAAGGCTCTGCCCGGCAACAACACCATAGCCATTGAGGGATAAGGCTATACCGGAACAATTACTTAAACAATGAAGGGGCTGTCCTTATGGGGCAGCCTCTTTCCGTTTTTTTGAAAAGTGCAACATTTCTGATATAACAACTGTATTAATGGCATAAACCAAAACAAAAACGGAGATGAATCAAAATGAAGAACATTACAGCAAAGATCTTGACTCTTGGCGTTACTGCAGTACTTTTTACAGGTTGTCTTACAGCCTGCAAGGTTACAAACAACAGCAAGATAAACACTAACGTTAAGGTAAACGGTGAAGAAGTGATCAATACTGAGATAGCTTTAGGCGCAGGTTCATGGGAGGCTGCCAAATCAAACACTGTTACAGATGAACTTAAAAAGTATTTCGATGACGCGATAAGCGAGCTCGACGGCTACAACCACACACCTGCTCTGCTCCTCGGAACACAGGTCGTTGCAGGAAAGAATTACTGCTTCCTCACAACGTCTACTATCCAGGCGCATAACGCAGCCAGGGAAATGATGCTTACATATATCAATGTCGATCCTTCCGGTAAAGCTACTTTCCTTAAGGATGATGTTTTAAAGCTTCCCGGTGTCGGTGAAGACGGTGATAAGGTCGGCGGCTGGAGTTATGCAGAATCTGTTGAGATAACGGACGATATCAAGAAGGTTATGGAGAAGGCAACAGAGACTTTAACAGGCGCAACATATGAACCCGTTGCATATATCGGTTCACAGGTCGTTGCAGGAACAAATCATGCGATCCTCTGCAAGAGCACTCCTTCAGTAGCTGAGCTCAACGGCGCAACAACATACGTACTCGTATATGTTTACCAGGATCTCCAGGGCAACTGTGAGATCACGGAGACAACAGATATTGAAATGAAAGTAAGTTAATTACTCCCTCATACAGACTCCTGAAAAGAAAGCCCCTGTACCGTAACGGTGCAGGGGTTTTTGAATTGCTTTTATTGCAGGGCTTTCCTTTACGTCATGCTCAATTAAGTTTTGGCTTGGTGCCGAACTCTTCCTTGATGGAATCCTTGCTTACCTGGATATACTGTATGCCGATGTAATCACCGTTTGATGCCTGAACAATGTAGCTTGCATTCAAGGTGATGGTCTTATTTGTTTTCTTATCGGCGAAGACACACTTGTAGTTTATTGCCTTTACATCATTGTGCCATGATGTGCCGGTCGAATTGACGGATCTGAACCTGGTGTTATCAATCAGTTCGCAGATCTCATCAGCATCTTCCTGTGTTAATGCATCACCGGAATAGCCTTCCTTGGCAAACAGCTTGTAAAGTTCATTACTGTCCTCGTCTTCAAGTACAGATCCGAATTCTTTCTCAAATCCGGCTGCAGTTGCATTCGAAGCGATCCCATAAGCAAATCCGCCGAAGATCAGTAGCATTCCGAAATAGAACATCAGAATGAAGCCCAATACGGTCATGATGCTTCCTGCTATGATCCCGCCGATCTTCTGTTTGCCTTTGACGGTCTTTACGACCGATACGATAAGCAGGATCAGTCCTGTTATAAAGATAACAGCGAAAAGAATTACCGCTGCTATTCCTACACCTGCGAGATATTCCAGTCCTTTCATTTTTTTATCCTCCTTTATTCCTATAATCGGATTTTACCACAATGCGCCGAGAACGGATTGACAAACGGAGAGAACGGATATATTGTATAAACAAATTTATATAAACGTATTTATATTATGAGGTGATATATGGCACGCAAAGTGACGATAAGCAGGGACATGATACTGGAAGCCGCATTAAAGATACTTATAAGGGACGGATATGCGGCCGTTAACATAAAGACGATCGCTTCTGAGATCGGATGTTCGACTCAGCCTGTTGTCTGGCATTTCGAGAACATGGACGGATTAAGACAGGCTTTGTCCGAATATGCCGGAGAGTATGCTGTCAAAAAGGCTTTCCTGGACAGCAGGAATAAGGTCGAGAGCTTCGAATTCATGGGCCGGGCATACGTGAAGATGGCGCTTAAGGAGCCGCACCTTTTTAAATACTTATATCTCGGCGAGAGCCCCATGGGCAAGCCTTACGATCTTAAGGGCATAGCACGAGATAAGAAGAATAAGGAAATGATATCGGAGATCGCAGAACAGACCGGTCTTAACGAAGAGCAGGTGATCCGCTTTGTAAGAAATACTCTCATCTACTCACACGGCATCGCCACGATGGTTGCCACAGGAGTATTTAAGGGAACCGAGAAAGAGATGATGGCGATGATAAACGATGCGGCAGACGCATTCATATTGAAGGAGGGCATCGACCCAGAGAAGATGCCTGTAAAGGAGAAAAGAAAATGATGGCAATATTGGGAACTGTATTACTGTTAATAGTCGCGGTAATGGAAGTGCTCCTTATATTAGGACTTCCTTTAGGTGAATTCACTATGGGAGGAAGGCATAAGGTGCTGCCGCCTCCGTACCGCATCGCTGCAGCTTCGTCGATAATCCTGCAGATCTTCTGTGCGCTGATGCTCCTGCAGGGCGCAGGCTACATGAACATGTGGTTCGGATTAACGCCTACAAAGGTCATCTGCTTTGTCTTCGGCGGTTTCTTTGCAGTCAACACCGTGATGAATCTGATATCACCAAGCAAGAAGGAAAAGTATGTAATGACACCTCTTGCTGCAATTGAAGCGGCCTGCTTTATTATTACGGCGATAATGATATAATCCTGTAGGTTTCACGGAGGAGAGGCAATTCGTGGAATTAAAAAGGGGTGTCTGTAAAAGACACCCTTTATCTTTAAGTTCTATAACAATTACTCAGTGATGTATTCGCTGTAAGCTTTCTTGATAATGTCCCAGTCGAGATCGAATCTGGACATGTGCTTTGTGAATGCAGCTTCCACAGCTTCCTTGTCGTGATTTGCGATAGCGTCAGCGATTGCCATGTGGTCAGATACGAGCTTCTGGTCCTTGATCGTCTTAAGGGAGAGCGATCTTACACGGTCGAAGTGAAGGCTCATGAGAGATACCATATAGAAGCAGTTGAGCTTATTGCAGGCAACATAGATGTCCTTATGGAATTCGTTATCGAGATCCAGGAACTTCGGAGGATCATTCTCGATATAGAACTGCTGAAGCTTGATGTTGGCATAGAGCTTCTGGATGTCTTCCTCGGTTGCGACGTCGCATGCTTCTTTAAGAAGCGCGGACTCTACGGCGATACGGAGGAAACGTGATTCCTTGATTAGCTCGTAGTCGATAAGAGAAACGCTGCATCCCTTCTGAGGAAGGATATTAACGATCCTGGACTTGGACAGTTCAAGGAATGCTTCGTGAACGGGTGTTCTCGAGATACCGAGCTGGGTTGCGATCTCCTGCTCACCGATAAGGGAGCCGGGCTTGATCTCCATGTTGATGATGTTGTCTTTTACGATGCGGAGAGCATACTCGCGGTTAGGCTCAAAAGTGTTCTTTGGAGTAATGATCATTATAGAAATCCCCTTGAAAATACGAATAACTATAAAGAAACTAACATAAAAATATTTTTATGTCTACCGCTTACATACTAATTTGCAACAGCTTTGTGCAGTACGTCTCTAACAGCACCTTTTCCTTGTAGTAAATCATCCAAATAGTTCTCAATTACGGGCGTTAATCCGGTCTTGTTTATGTCGATTCCGAAGACAGTCTCGTTCGCAAGAATGCCGTTCAGCCTGCCCTTGACGCTCTCATCCATTCCGAATGAGATGCCCTGTCCGCGGAGTTCATTCTGGAAGAATTCTGCCATAGGGTCTGAGCTGATCTCAAAGGTATTTCCGTTATCGTCAACTGCGAGAAGATATCGGAGCCATCCTGCGATGACGAGAGGAATGAGCTTTAATGATGAGATCTTCTCAGGTGCATCGGAATAATAGGAATTCAGAGTAATACCGAATCTGATAGGAAGCTTTTGGCTCGTATCCGTAGCGATCCTCTGAGGAGTGTCGGGAAGGAAGGGATTGGGGAATCTTTCTTCCAGTACTTCCTTCAGGAATTTCTCCGGATTTAAGATCTTGGGATCGCAGACTACAGGGAGGCACTCTTCATAACCCATCCTGGTTACGAGCGTCTTTAAGTCTTCATCGTTCATCTCATCGGAGATCTTCGTAAAGCCCAAAAGGCAGCCGTATATTGCAAGTGCGGTGTGGAGCGGGTTAAGACATGCCGTAACCTTCATTCTCTCGCACTTATCTACTGTATCTCTGTCAGTTATAATGACGCCGCCTTTCTCGAGGTCGGGACGGCCGTTAGGGAAGAGGTCTTCGACAACCAGGTATTCGGGAACTTCAGCATTTACGAAAGGTGCTGCGAATACTCCCGTTGTGGTCTTAACGCTCTTAAGATTATCGATGCCAAGGTAGGTAAGTTTGTTCAGGATCTCGTCCGAAGGTCTTGGTGTAATCTTATCGATCATGCTCCAGGGGTATGCTATTCGGGATGGATCATCTACATAATGTCGAAAAGAATTATCCACAAACCCCTTAGCCACCCAGGCATCGATTATCTCCAAAATTGATGACTTGAGTTTATCGCCGTTGTGGCTGCAGTTATCCATGCTTACCAAAGCCAGAGGATAAGCTCCTGCCTTAAATCTCTCGTAGAGGAGTGAAGCGATGAAACCCATACAAGTGAGAGGATGAGACGGGCCGTTCTCCATGTCTTTAGATGCGGCGTCATATAACTTGCCGTCTGCATCTCTTAAAGCGTAGCCTTTCTCAGTGATCGTAAATGAAATTATCTGAAGTGAAGGATTGGATGCGATCTCATTGAGCCTTGCGATGTTTTCCGTGATATCGTAATTTGCTGCGACTGCTTCCGTGATGTTGCCGATGATCTCATAGCCTGTGTTGCCGTCGGGCTTAAGATCGCAGATGATGGAGAGGTTATCGAAGGGCTTGTATACGCGCTCGAAATTCTCATAGTCCATCGTGCCGCAGACGATGATGCCGGTATCGGTAAGGCCCTGGTTCAAAAGTCTCTGGTTGATCCTTGCGATAAAGGCTCTGAAGATATTGCCGCCGCCTACATGAAGCCATGTGGGCGCTTTGGCAGTAGCCTCTTTTACTTTATCGATATCGTACTTGGGAAGAACAACGTTGATGCTGTTCCAGAATTCGGTGTTCTTAAGGTTCTCTTTTGATAGATTCATAGATCTGAACGTCCTTTCATCTTCCGGTTACTCAGACAAAACCGATAACCTTATAAGAGATTATAAGATCATCGGTTTTGCGGGCAAGGGAGGAGGTTTTGCCAATGTTAAGATTTAACAAAGTTTGCTGACGGCTTCCCATAAACCGTTGATATATGCAGCACCCAAAGCTCTGTCGTAAAGACCGTAACCGGGTCTTCCGACTTCGCCCCAGATCATGCGTCCGTGGTCGGGACGGATATAACCGTCGAAGCCGTTCTCATAAAGAGCCTTGACGATGGCGAACATGTCAAGATCGCCGCATGAGGAGAGGTGTGCTGACTCGTGGAAATCAGTCTCGGATTCGTGCTTAACATTTCTTAAGTGTACGAAATGAACCTTGCCCGTAGCAGTGAATGTGTTGGCGATATCCACAACATCATTGTGGATGCCTGCGCCAAGACTGCCGGTGCAGAGCGTGAGACCGTTTCTCTTGGATTCATTGAGATTAAGATATGTGGCGATCGACTCCTTGCTGTTAACGACCTTGGGGAGGTTGAACAACGGCATCGGAGGATCATCCGGATGTACTGCAAAGTTGATGTCGATCTCTTCCGCAACAGGAATGACTGCATCGAGGAAATACTTGATGTTCTTGAAGTACTGCTCGGAAGTCATGCTCTGATAGAACTTGATGTCTTCAGCCATCTGGCCGAATCTCTCGGGCTCCCATCCGGGAAGGCTGAAGTTATTGGCTCCGCCGATCATGGAAGATGTGATCTTCTCTAATGTGAGCTTTACTGCTTCTTCATGGCTGTATGCCATGGCCGTACTTCCGTCAGAGAGCTCTTTTGCAAGGTTGCTCCTGTACCAGTCCATAACAGGCATGAAGTTATAGCAGATGCACTTAACGCCTGCCTTGGCAAGGTTCTTCATAGAAACGATGTAATTATCAATAAGCTGGTCTCTGGTAGAAAGGCCTTTCTTAATGTCTTCGTGGATATTAAGGCTCTCGATGACTTCCATCTCAAGACCGTAGGAATTGATCTGATCCTTGACCATGTTGATCTCATCCATAGTCCAGATATCGCCAACGGGGATCTTAGTAAGATGTGTAGCTACGCCGCTTACACCCGGAATCTGCTTAATCTGCTTCAGTGAGACGCTGTCATCACCGTACGGAAACCACCGCAAAACCAATTTCATATTATATTCACCCCGAATTTATACTGAAAGGAGAGTAATGTGATAATACTCAAGTCTCATTCTGCCTACTAGCATACTAGTAGTCTTGATGTTTGTCAATAGAATATGACATGTGAAAATACTAAACCAACTTTGGTTTTCAAAATACCCTTCAAACTATTGCAAAATGGGGGATAAGTTATTGTTTTACAAGGCTTTATAAAGCGCTTTTGAGCATTATCCTTTTCGAAATGTCCGAAAAACGATCAGCTCTCCTGATCCTCTCCGGTAATCTCTTCTTCAGCTGGCTTCTCCTTACGGGACCTGGGCTTGAACAATCTGAAGAGAACAGGAATGAATACTATAAAGCCGAAGAGCTTGATCACTTCTTCCAGGGATGCGAAATAAAGGGCCCAGGGCTCGTAATGCTCTTCTGTTACTATATTCATGTTTGTGCACATCTTTGTGACTGCATAGCTTAAAAGACCAAGTATTATCAAAAGCGTTGAGATGACCGTAGTCTTAACGGGGATCACCTCATATTTCTCGGGATTGAGCTTTTTGGCACTCAGGAAGATGCCGACAAAGATAAGGATTGCCGCAAGAACACCGGTTATTATCTGAATGAGATTAAGATATTCAGTCATCTTCTTCTACCTCTGATTCATCGTTTTTCTCTTCACGGGCTTTCTCGACTGCGATAGCCTTTGCGAATGCCTTCTCCGTGATCATCTGCGTAAGATACATTGCTCCCACAGGCGTTACAAGTGCTGCAGGCGGGAAGCATACGCTGATAACGAGTGCTGCCAGGACGATAAGCCATATAAGAAGGAACTTGGGAAAGTTTATCATGCAGAGTGTGTAGCTGTTTGTGATAGTGCCCTTGATCCCGTTGCTGAACCTTGCAAGAAGAGGATATACGAAAGGCAGTGTGAAGATGATAGGGAGAAGCGGTATAAAGGATACGACGGTGTACCAGTCGGGAAGCTTTACTCCGCCAAGGCCGTTAAGTGCAAAATAGATATTGAATCCGACAACGGCACTGTAGACTATATAGATAAGATGGATGATGACCGCATTCTTGAGATTGTCCCTAAGAGCTCTCATGAAATCCTTGGTGATATCATCGCTCTTTTTGGTGTATTTACGATAAACTGTATAATAAAGAGCTGTAACGGAATCGCCGATAGTGATCACCGGAAGACAAAACAGCAGGAAAAGGGCGGAGATGATAACCACATCTCCTATTACTTTACTTAATCTGTAGAGCCAGCTGTTCTGGATCTGGTCAAATGATCTCTTCATCTTTTATCCGTCCTTTGAAGTCAGTATAAAAGTGAATCCGGTAAAAATCAATTGCTTGCAGACTAGAATGGTAGACAAGAAACTTTACTCAAGTTACAATACCCTCAAAGGATGGTGATCAATATGGAATCAACAAAACTTTCCGGCATATATTCGAACGGAATGGTCCTCCAGAGAAATAAGAATATTGTAATAGAAGGCTTTGAGAACCTTAAGTCTGAAGTAACACTGACACTTGCAGGAAAGGTTGTTTCCGCACCGGTTACAGACGGCAGGTTCAAAGCGGTATTTCCGCCTATGGACGTTGTTTTCGATACCGAGCTTACGGTGGAAGGAACGGACACTATAACGGTCAGGGATGTCTGCATCGGCGATGTCTTCCTTCTTGCCGGCCAGTCCAATATGGAACTTCCCGTAGGGAGGACTCTGGAGCTTAACAGAGAAGAAGTTGAAGCAAAGGATTATCCTTTTGTAAGACAATATACACTGACACCCGACCTTGATATCCCGGCAATTGGAGAGGACAGCATCAACACGCTGCCCGAGTTTGACTGGATAAAGGCTTCGGGCACTTCGAAAAATGCTTTCAGTGCCATAGGCTTTTATGCAGCTAAGAGGATATTTGAGGAAAAGAATGTCCCGGTCGGACTGATCTTAACCGCACAGGGCGGATCGACGATCGAAGCCTGGATGTGTGATGAGGATCTCTATGCTTCGGGAATAAGCGAGGACGAGATCGCACCTTTAAGAGGAAAAGGCGCTCTCAAAAAATACATGGAACGCTGGCAGAATCTTTCTGCAGTCTGGCGTGCCGAAGCTGATGACAACGACTTTAAGATCGAAGAAGGCATCAAGGATGCTAAGCCCGTGACACTTCCGGGAATAGTCGTTAAGGATTTCTCCGGCATCGTTTGGTTCATCAGGGATTTTGATTATGACGGCGCCTGCGAGGGAGACTGTGTATTAAGACTCGGTGACCTGATCGATGCCGATACCACATACATAAACGGCATTGAGGTCGGAAGGACAGAATACCAGTATCCGCCGAGGATCTATCATTTCGACGGTTCGATATTAAATAAGGGAAAGAACACGATAATGACAAGGCTTCTCGTTGAACAGGAGTTCGGCGGCTTCGTCGAAGGTCATCCGTATTACCTGAGGACACCTTCCGGCGATACGGACATAATGGGTGAGTGGAAGACCGTGGTCGAAAAGAAGATGCCTAAGTTCAATCCCATTCCGATGGCGCAGATGCTTCCCTCGTCTTTATACTATTCAAGCGTTCTTACGATAAAGAATATAGCGGTCTCCCAGATCTGGTGGTACCAGGGCGAATCCAATGCCGGCGATCCCGACGGATTAACGATGGCAGATTCCGAATTAGCTCAAAAGGTTCTTGAGCAGGGAGGCAAGGGCAGCATTAATCCCTGTGGTTACGATCAGAAGATGATAAGGACCTTCAGGAAGATGAGGGAGTTCTTCGGAGAAGTACCTATCATACTGGTGAAGATGGCTGATTACATCAATCCTCTGACTTTCGAGAGTGAAGTGCCTGAAGGCTGGAGAAAGATCCAGGAACTTCAGGAGAGAGCACCCGAATATATCAGCAATGTAAGAGTGGTCACAGCGCCCACTCCCGAACCCGTCTATGAGCTCCATCCGCAGAACAAGAGCGGACTTGGAAAAGATGTGGCAAAAGTTTCTATAGAATTAAGTAAATAAGCATATAACAGTTTATTTGTAGCGCCCGGGCACATGTCCGGGCGTTATTCGTGTTGCACAAATTCTAGCATTCTACGTGATTAGAGTATTGACATATCGCCGATAGGGTGATAATCTCATACCAAGCTAACCAACTTCCATACAAGCATACAAGAGGGCAAACAAGTTAGCATTTTAACATTTGAACAAACCTAGGGGTTTAAAAAATGAGTAAGAAAGAACAAATACAGCAAGAGCAGTCTACGGAGACGGAGTGGAATCCGACTGAGTTGACGCTCGGAAGAAGAATGGGAAAAGATTTCAGGATCAACTGGCAGCTTTATGTCATGTTCCTTTTCCCGGTTATTTATTACATCATCTTCAGATATATACCGATGTTCGGTAATATCCTCGCTTTCCGTAAGTATTATGCCGGCGGCAATATCTTCGGCGAGGGCCCTCTTACGTTCAAATACTTCAAGCAGTTCATTACAGCTAAGCCGTTCTGGGATGCGTTCAAGAACACACTGATCCTTAACGGTCTTTATCTTATCTTCAGATTCCCTTTGACTCTCATTTTCGCTTTGCTCTTAAATGAGATCAGGAATCTTCACTGGAAGAAATTCGTTCAGACCGTATCTTATCTTCCGCACTTTATCTCAATGGTTATCGTCTGCGGTATGATCAAGGAACTCCTTTCCACAAGCGGTCCTGTCAACGACATCATCTCTCAGCTCGGTGGAGAGAAGATCAACTTCATCGCTCTGGCAGAATGGTTCAGAACGATCTTCGTAGCATCCGGCGTATGGCAGAGCTTAGGATGGGGTACGATACTCTATCTTGCAGCTATGTCGGGAATCAATCCTTCACTTTACGAAGCAGCAACGGTTGACGGTGCAAATCACTTCCAGCAGGTATTGCACGTTACGATCCCCTGCATCCTTCCTACGATCGCAACGCTCCTTATCCTTGATATCGGCGGACTTGTAGGTTCAGGCGGAGCTTTCGAGAAGGTATATCTCCTTTACAGCCCTCTCACATATGAGACATCAGATATCGTATCAACATACGTCTTCCGTATGGGTATCGAATCAGGAAGCATCAACTTTGCTACGGCAGTCGGTCTTTTCGAAGGCCTCATCAACTTAGTCCTTCTTACATGCGCGAACTTTGTATCCCGCAAGGTCGCAAATACAAGTCTTTGGTAAGGGGGTAAGAATATGAGTGATTTTACTAAGACAGCACCTGAATTAAAGGGCGAGATCCATATTCATAATCCTAAGAATAAGATCAAGGATTCGGCAGCTTACAGGACATTTACGGTATTTAATACTATCTTGATGGCAGTGATCTCACTGGTAACGCTTTTCCCGTTCCTGTTCCTTATCCTTCAGTCATTTACGTCTGATCATGCGATCATCGCAGGCGAACTCAGCATCCAGGCATTCCTCGACGGAAAGCTTACTTTTGAAGATTTCAGTATCAATACATATATCTATGTAATGACAAGAAACCATCATGAGTTCTTAAGATACTATGGTAACACGATATTCTATACAATCATTGGAACCGTTTTATCTCTGTTTTTCTCATCGATCCTTGCTTACCCGCTTTCAAAGCCGAAGCTCAGAGTAAATAAGATCCTTTCACCGTTCATCATCTTCACGATGTATTTCGGCGGCGGCCTTATGGCGAACTACGTTTTGATGCTTAAGCTCGGTCTTAAGAACTCCATGTGGGGATTCATCCTTCCGATGCTCATTTCCACTTACTACGTAATCCTCATGAGATCATTCTTCATGAGCATTCCTAAGGATCTTGAGGAAGCAGGCGAGATCGACGGTCTTAATAAGTTCGGCGTTTTCAGGCATATAGCGATCCCTTTGTCGACACCTATCATTGCAACGATGACACTGTTCTATGCGGTCATGTACTGGAACAACTGGTTCAATGCAAAACTCTACCTGCAGGATAAGGCAAAGTGGCCGGTAGCATACTTCCTCCAGACGATCATCAGAGGTGCCGGTGCTTCCGATCCTGATGCGCAGAACATGGCAGCGAATATCAAGTCATGCGCGATGGTACTTACGGTCCTTCCGATCATATGTATCTATCCGTTCATTCAGAAGTATTACGTTCAGGGCATGATGCTCGGCGGCGTAAAAGAGTAATCAGTTTGTGCTAAATGGGATTTCCCAACGGCAATAGAAAAATGTAAAGAAAGGAAACAGTTATGAAGACAACAAAACTTGCAAAAGTAATGTCCGTAGGTCTTGCAGTTTCAATGCTCTCCAGTCTGGCAGCATGCACAGGCACCACTGAGAGTTCTGAGAACACTACGATTCCCAGTCAGATCGAAACTCAGCCTACTGAGACTGAAGAAAACGTGCCCTACACATACGGCTTGGGAAAGACTTTTAAGGCTGACTCCCCCGTAACCTACACAATGTTCTTCAGTGATGCATCATGGTATCCGATGGTCGATACTTGGAAGACGGAGGGTGTTTTCAAGAAGATCGAAGAGATGACAAATGTTACTCTCGACATCAAGGCTTATGATAGCGGAGACTACATGGATCAGATCACACTCGACATCCAGGCAGGCAACGCAGCTTACATCATTCCTAAGATCTATGATGATTCAAAGTTCGTAGATGGTGGCGCTATCGTTCCTATCTCTGACTATGTTCAGTACATGCCTTACTACACAGATTTCTACAACAAGTATGATCTCTCTAAGGACATCCAGACGATCACAAGATCCAATGGTAAGTACTACAAGCTCCCTGGTATGAAGGAATCCAACCTCATCAACTATTCTTTCGTTATCAGAAAGGATATCTGGGACAAGGCAGGCGTTGACGTTGTTGCTATCCAGAAGGACTGGACATGGGCAGACTTCCTCGAAGCTTTGAAGAAGGTTAAGTCCTACATGGTAGCTCAGGGTATGTGCAAAGAGTCCGACTACATCTGGTCTGACCTCTGGTGCGGTAACGAGTCCGGTCAGGGTTCCGGCGGAAACCTCTTGGGCGTTATGGCAGCTACATATGATGTAAATGCCGGTTGGAATATCGGTAACGGTATGAGATACAACAAGGATCAGGACAAGTTCCTCTTCTCACCTGTATCTGACAGCTACAAGGAATTCCTCAAGACAGCTAACAGCTTCGTAGAAGCAGGCATCCTCGATCCTGAAACATTCACACAGGACGACGCTACAGCTACATCTAAGTACTACAACGGCAAGACAGCTATCATGTCTATCAACCAGGGCCAGTGGGCTAACTATGAGCAGAACATGACAGCACAGCTCGGTGCAGGCAACTATGAGAACTATGTAATCACAATGCCTATCGGTTCTACAAGAAACTCCACAGTATCTCCTGAGAGACTTGAGAACGGCGTTATGATCTCCAAGAAGGCTCTTGATGATCTCGGCGAAGACGGATTCATCGAGATGCTCAGATTCGTTGACTGGCTCTTCTATTCTCACGAGGCATATGAACTTACAAAGTGGGGTGTCGAAGGTGAGCACTACGAAGTAGTTGACGGTCAGAAGAAGCTTAAGCCTGGTTTCTGCTGCTCAGGTCTCGGTTTCGGTAATGACGAAGCAGAGTCCATGACAGACATCAGACTCAAGTGGGGTTATGCAGGCGGTAACTTCTGGTACGGTGGTACTGTTGCAGAAATGTCTGACAACCTTACAGGACCTGTTGCTGATTACGTAGCTCGTGACGCTCAGGACAGAGACGTTCCGCCTCTTGCACCTGGTCTCGCTCCTACACCCGATCAGAACGAAGAGATCAACCTCATCGCTACACCTCTCATCAGTAATGTTAACGCTTGGACACTCAAGTTCGTTACAGGTCAGGAAAAGATCGACGCTAAGTGGGATGAGTATGTTAAGTCTTGCGAAGCACTTAACTATCAGGGTCTCGTAGACATCTACGCTCAGCTCTACAAATAAGCTATAGCTTAGATCACGTTAAGTTTAATAAGGAGTTGTCTCGTAAGAGGCAACTCCTTTTTTATGGCTGTTTGTATAGCAGCCGGAGAGCGTGCTTATTGATTGTTTGATTTTTAGTCACTCGATTTCCGTTTCTCATGACATAAATAGTGCAACAACGGTCTGTCAACATTTTGGTCACGTTTTTTATATTTTCGTTGCCAAAATATTGATAAACACACGAAAATTCATTTTCCGGTGACGTTTTTCCGATTTTCGTTACCAAAATATTAAAAAGCTGTCAGGGAATAACCTGACAGCCAAAATATTGAGAATAATTGGAAAAACAACCGTTGTAACAATGTTACATTCGACGGTTTATGGCTTTTTAAGCTTCAAACATGCCCTTGGAATTCTTGTAGCAGACTCTCTCTACGATGTCCTTAAGGATGCGTTTGTCGTTGGGGAACCTGCCGCGCTCGACTTCCGTTCCGAGATAGTTGCAGAAGATCCTTCTGAAGTATTCATGTCTCGTGTAGGACAGGAAGCACCTGGAATCCGTGAGCATTCCCATGAAGCAGGGAAGAGAGCTCTGGGCGCAGAGCGACTTCAGATGTTCTTCCATGCCTAAGAGATTGTCATTAAACCACCATGCAGCACCGTGTGAGATCTTACCCGGAACACTGCCGTCGTTATATGCGCCGCACAATGTGTCGATAACGGTATTGTCTGTGGGGTTCAGTGAATAGATGATCATCTTGGGAAGGAGTCCATCACTGTTAAGTTCATCCATATATCCCGTAAGAGGTGTCACGAAGTCAAACGCGCCCGTGATGATGTCGCAGCCGCAGTTGATTCCGACCTTATCGAGCATCCTTGAATTGACGTTTCTCTTGCAGCCGAAATGCAGCTGCATCGTCCAGCCGCGCTTGGCATATTCACGTGCGAAGAAGAGCATGAGATCTGTCTTATAGGCCGTGAGTTCCTCAAAGCTCAGATTTACATCCGGTGAAGACAGCTTTTTCGCGAGCACATCATCTGATGTAACGCTTAAGTCTTTGCCGTACCAGATATATTCCGTGCCGTGATCCGAGAGCCTGCATCCACGGGATTCGAAATGATCGAGCCTTGAGACAAGCGCCTGCTTAAGATCATTTACAGAAGTGATCTTAATGCCGGATACTGATTCAAGTCTTGCAAGATATTCATTGAAACTTTTCTTCTCGATATCAACGATATTGTCAGGCCTGAATGCAGGAAGGACCTTGGTCTCAAATCCTGATTCTTTTATCTGATCGTGATAGATAAGGGAATCACAGGGATCGTCGGTCGTGCAGATCAGCTCGACGTTGGACTTCCTCATGATGCTCTTTGCGGATAACTCGCCTGAAGCGAGCATCTCATTTGCCTTATTCCAGATGCTTTCCGCATTTAAGATCGTAATCGGTTCTTCAATGCCGAAATACCTTGCGAGCTCAAGATTAGTCCAGTGATATAAGGGATTTCCGAAGGCTGATTCGACTGCCTTTGCCCACATTATGAACTTCTCTTTGTCCGTGGCATCGCCGGTGATGAATCTCTCGTCGATGCCCGCCGTTCTCATAAGACGCCATTTATAATGGTCGCCGCCGAGCCAGAGCTTCGTAATGTTCTCGTAGTTGATATCTTCTGCGATTTCCTTTGATTCGATGTGACAGTGGTAGTCGACAATCGGGAGATCTTTTGCATACTCGTTATAAAGTGTGAGGGCGGTATTGTTTTCCAAAAGGAAGTTGTCGCCTGTTAAACTCTTCATATTTCACCTCGGTTAGTTGTATAACTCCTATAAAATAACTTATTTTTGCTATAATCGCAACCAAAAGTATGGTAGAATACCAGTTGTTTGAGAGGTGATTTTTATGACGTTTTTTGAAAAGGTTTGCAACACCGGAATAGTACCGGTAGTAGTATTGAATAATGCAGATGATGCAGTGCCGCTCGCAAAGGCTCTGCTCAAGGGCGGGATCGACTTCATGGAGATAACATTCAGGACAGAATGTGCTGCTGATTCTATCGCTCTGATCGCGAAAGAAGTACCTGAGATGACTGTCGGTGCGGGCACTGTTATCAACGTAGAGCAGGCAGCTCTGGCAGTAAAGAACGGTGCGAAGTTCATCGTATCTCCCGGCCTTGATGAGGGCGTCGTCATCTGGGCTAAGGAGAACAATATCCCTGTAATACCCGGATGCGTTACACCGTCTGAGATAATGAAGGCTATCGGTCTTGGCCTTAAAGTTGTTAAGTTCTTCCCGGCTGACGTTTTCGGAGGTATCAAAGCGATAAAGGCTTTGTCCGCTCCGTTCGGACAGATAAAGTTCCTTCCTACGGGAGGCGTATCTGCAGCTAATCTTAAAGATTTCATTGAGAACAAGTCCATTGCGGCAATCGGCGGAAGCTGGGTATGCAAGAAGGATGACATAGCAAACCACGATTGGGATAAAATAACATCATTATCGGCTGAAGCCGTTAAGATCATTAAGGAGACAAGAGCATGAGCAAGTATCTTACTTTCGGTGAACTGATGTTAAGACTTAAGAGCCCCGGCAGAGAGAGATTTTTGCAGTCTCCTTCTCTGGAAGCGACATTCGGCGGCGGTGAGGCTAACGTAGCCGTATCACTTGCCAATTACGGGCTTGAGGCAGAGTTCTTATCGGTAATCCCCGATAATGCGATCGGAGATGCTGCAATAGGCGAACTCAGAAGATTCAATGTTGATACTTCCAAGGTCATCCGCACTGCAGGAAGAATGGGCATCTACTATCTTGAGACAGGTGCCAACCAGCGTGCGAGCAAGGTCATCTACGACAGGGCATATTCTGCGATCTCACTTTTCGCGCCTGAGGGATACGACTGGGATAAGGTCTATGAAGACGTAAAGTGGCTTCATATCTCGGGCATTACGCCTGCAATCTCCGAAGAGACAAAAGATGCATCGATCCTTGCCGTTAAGGAAGCGAAAAAGAGGGGCGTAACTGTCTCGATCGACCTTAACTACCGCAAGAACCTCTGGAAGTACGGTGTCGATGCCAAGGAAGTCATGACGGAAATGACGAAGTATGCCGACATCATCATCGCTAATGAAGAGGACTGCCAGAAGTCTCTTGGCCTTAAGTGCGAGAGCAATGTCGAAGGCGGCAAACTAAACCGGGAAGACTATAAGAAACTGAGCGATTCACTCCTTGAGAAGTTCCCGAACGTCAAAAAGGTAGCTATCACATTAAGAGAGAGCAAGAGCGCAGACATCAACTTCTGGGCGGCTGCTCTTAATAACGGTACGGATTTCATCGTAAGCCGCAAATACGAGATGTATGACATCGTAGACCGTGTAGGAGGCGGAGATTCCTTTGCCGGCGGTCTCATCTACGGCCTTAATGAACTGGCAGATGACAGGGAGGCCCTTGAATTTGCCGTTGCTGCAAGCTGCTTAAAGCACACGATCGACGGCGACTTCAACAGAGTCACGATAGATGAGGTTACAAAGCTCGCAAAAGGTGACGGTTCGGGAAGAGTACAGAGATAAATCATACTGACACAAGAATTTAATACACATTCGAATTTGACCTTGCTAAAATGAACCTGGGGAAAAAAGCGAGGCTGAATGGGCATAAAGAACATCTGGAAGATTGCTGTAAAAGCAATTGCGATAATTACAATGGCTGCTGTGGTTGCGGGCATTGCTTCGTCATATATAAAGCCTGTTGACGTTATTGCCGCTGCTAAATACCAGACTCTTTATGACGTTTTCAGGGACAGGAGTGGAGATCCTGACTCTTTTATGGACCAGGAAGAATTCCGCAGCAAGATTCTCGCTAACTGCAAGCTGCTTAACAAAGTTGCATATACTTCAGGCCCTCAGGTTCACGAACTTGCCTGTGACGGCTTTGTCAGCATGGTGTTAAGGATCACTTTCGGCACGGTACATAAGGTTAAAGTCTGCTACGACTATAAGGAGAAAAAGACCCTTATGTCGTATGAATTCAATCGTAAGGAAGAGCACGTAGTCGCCAACAGTTACGTTGACAAGTATGAGGTATACGGTCCGGGCGGCACCTCAGTTACTTGGTTATATAAGAATTACGTCGGAAATATAGTAAATCCTATCAGTTCAAAACGAAAGAAATGCGAGGATATGACTAATAAACAGTGGGTTGAATATTTGGAACAAATTAATGCCCAGCCTGGCGATATTCTGTTTTGGGACAATGATAAAAATGATAAATATTGGACTCACATTGGTATCTTTGCCGGAATCGAGAATGGCACAGCGAAGATGTGGCATGCTTCTGCTGTAAAAAAGAAAGTGTGTAAGCAGGATCTTTCGGAGATAACTGAAAATATCAGATACCTGAAATATGTCTGTGTGCTTCCCATGACGGATGCACCGGCAAAAGTCGGGCTTTGCGCTGATAACGTAAGCAACATTAAGGATTTCTCATATTCCGTCTACAAGGATGAGGAATGCAGCGAATTCATAGGAAGGATCGCCAGCAACTGTACTCTGAAGGATCAGGCGTCTTTGGAGGATATCGCGATCTACTTTAACAGCGACAAGACTGCCTACGAGAAGACTATTTATGTCAGGCGCGATATGTCGCCGTTTAAGTTTTCCAATGCGGAACTTGCCGGAGCTGACCAGACGGTCTATAAGCTTAAGATCAAGATCACTCCCGGAGAGGAAAACAAGGGTACGCTGACGTATTCGATATACGGTTCGAAAGATATCAGGTATTACGACAGCAGGACTGTCGATGACTATGATTACCGGTCTGGAGGACAGGTCATTCTGATATCCGATTACAGATAACTTTAAGGAGCACTCCGGAGAACAGTTTCCGGGGTGCTCTTTCATAAATTTGTAATTTTGACCTTGAGAGTTTTTATAATATAATTATCTAGTGTTTAGCTGAATAGTATAGTCGGCGTTTCTCGGCGGCTTTACGGAAGGGGTGTTATATGGATTTTCTCGCGAAGACTACTGATGCAGTCACCGAATTGGAAATGAGGCATGCGGAAACCGTAAGAGAACTTGCGAGCGAGTGCCTTGTCCTGCTTGAGAACAACGGGGCTTTGCCTATAACAACTCACGGCAGAATAGCCGTTTACGGAAACGGCGCCAGACATACCGTAAGAGGCGGCGGCGGTTCCGGTGAGGTTAACACCAGAAATAACGTATCAATCTGCGATGGCCTTGCCAATGCAGGTTTTGAAATAACATCCAGGGGATGGCTTGACCGATATGACGGGATCTACGATTCTTCCCTCAAGGCTTATATGGACAAGGTTGAGTCGACCGCAAGAGAACGCGGCGTTCCCGCTACAAGCGTTTATTTCGAGATGGCGTTTGAAGCACCCGTTCAGCCTCAGATCACCGAAGAGGATATTGCTGAAGCTTCATGCGACACAGCGATCTTCGTTATCTCCCGTGATTCCACTGAAGGCAGAGACAGAAAGCCTGAGAAGGGCGATTATTATCTGACTGACGAAGAGGAATACAATATCAATTTCATTACTGACAATTTCGATAAGGTAATCGTTCTTCTTAATATCGGAGGCGTTATCGATATGTCCCGTCTCAAGCACCGTCCCGGCGTAAGTTCCATCCTCTTTGTAGGACAGATCGGCAACCAGACCGGCGATATCGTTGCTGATGCGATTACGGGCAGGACCAATCCTTCGGGTAAGCTCGTTGATACATGGGCAAGCCATTATGAGGATTATCCCTGTGCAGGTGAGTTCTCAAGCCTTGACGGTGATACAGATGACGAGTTCTATAAGGAAGGCATCTACGTAGGCTACAGATATTTCGATTCATTCGGCATCACGCCTGCTTACTGCTTCGGATTCGGCAGATCCTATACGACATTTGCCACAGAGGTATTAAGCGTAACCCAGGAAGGAAATGATGTCAGCATCTGGGTCAAGGTCTTTAATACAGGCAGTTTCCCTGGCAAGGAAGTCGTACAGGTCTATTTCTCTGCACCTGAAGGTCCCGTTGACAGACCTTATCAGGAGCTTGCAGGATATGCCAAGACCGATATCATCCAACCCGGTGACAGCATGAATGTGGAGATCACATTCCCTATCGATAATTTCGCGTGCTTTGATGACAGGTATCCCGCAAGGGTAATCCCTGACGGTGACTATATCATCAGAGTCGGTACAAGTTCCCGTGAGACAAGCATCGAAGCAGTTCTCAATATCCCTGAGTTTGTAGTTCAGGAGAAATACGACAGGATCTTGGAAGACGATGCAAGATATCTTTTCGAGGACATGAAGAATCCCGGAAAGGGCAAGGAAGCGCGCCAGGCTCTTGATCAGGCTCAGATTTTGGCATGCGAGAGGAAGTTCACGCTTAATCTGTTCCGTGTCAGAAGAAGCATCATCAGATACAGAGGTGTCTGTGAGACCCATATTAATGAGAGAAGAGATGAAGTCCTTACATTGGGCTCGGTTATCGGACGCAATGCGGGCGTTGCGGAGTTCGTTGCCCAGTTCTCGCTGGAAGAGCTCTCGGAGCTCATTGTAGGTAATTACATCAAGGAAGGATTCGAAGATATCGTATTCTCTTCTGCGATGAACGTACCAGGCGCTGCGGCTGAGACTACATCACAGTTTGAGAGAAAGAGAAGACTGCCTCCGCTCGTCATGGCTGACGGTCCTGCAGGCTTAAGGCTCCAGCCTCATTTCAAGGCGACAAGGAACGGAGACCTCTTACGAGGCGGCGAGATATTCGGTTTTATCAATAATCCGTTCCCGGAAGATACACCCGAAGATGCGATCGATTATTACCAGTACTGCACCATGATCCCTACGGCTATCTCCCTTGCGTCCACATGGAATCTCGGCCTTATCGAGAAGCTCGGACGCCTTGTCGGTGAGGAGATGGAGGAATTCGGTGTACATCTCTGGCTCGCACCGGGAATGAATATCCACAGAAATCCCTTGTGCGGACGAAACTTCGAGTATTACTCCGAAGATCCGCTCGTTACGGGACTTTGTGCAACTTATGACACATTGGGTGTCCAGTCTGTTGACGGCAAGGGTGTTACCATCAAGCACTTTGCCTGCAACAACCAGGAAAATAACAGAATGTTCAGCAACTCTCACGTATCGGTAAGAGCTCTGCGTGACATATACCTTAGAGGATTTGAGATCGCGGTCAAGCTCGCGCAGCCGTTCTGCGTAATGACCTCATATAATCTTCTCAACGGAATCCATACAGCAAACAATTACGAGCTGATCCAGAACGTCCTAAGAGATGAGTGGGACTATGAAGGCGCAGTCATGACCGACTGGTTCTCTTCATTTGAAGATGTCGAGTTCCTTGGCTATGACGAGACTAAGATCAAGTATCCGCCGGCATTCTCGAGATTGTGCGTTTACGCGGGCTGCGATATGCAGATGCCCGGCTGCGCCAAGAATGCGGAGGATATAGTTACGGCTGTAAATCACGGACGTCTTACATTGGCAGATGTCCAGTCTGCAGCCATGAATGTGGTGCGCCTTGTGATCAAATGCTTGTAAAACAGGAGTTAAATGAACGAAGTATTTGATTCAGAACAATTCAGTGTAGAGTACAAGAAGGACGATAACATCGTCCTTGTTGTATTGAAGGGCAAAGCTATCAGAGATAGTTACAGAACGCCTATGATGCATGCTGCAGATATGGTCATGCGTCATTCGTGCAAGGTAATGGCAGTAGACTTCAAAGCCAATCCGGAGCTCTCAGAGAAAGATCTGTACTGGAGCAAGAAGGTCCTGTTCAACAATCTTAAAAAGAGCGGCCTTGAGACCTTGGCTCTCATCGATGACAACGATCTTCCTATAATTCAGGGCATAAGGGTATTCTGCGGCAACAAGTTCAGGACGATAGTCTGCAAGGACTATGATGAGGTAAAGGCAAAGATCTCTGCCTCAGCTCCGGATGTTGCCGGTAAATTTGCTGACATGACCCGCGAGCAGGCTCTGGAGTACATGGGCCTTGGAAGTGATGCCGACATCAAGGAAATCGATGACCGTTTCTGGCAGATGTCCAAAAAGTATAGAGGCAAGGACGATCCTGAATCCATGGCTATGGAAGAGGAGATCTCCGCTGTCTATGACATCGCATCCGGCAGGCGTGACATCAGGATTCAGGAGGAGAAGCAGAGGGAGAACGAGCCCAAGTATTTCGGAAGATATAAGAGCGACTGGCAGACGATAATCCACTATAACTGGAAGAACTGGCTGCTCGGTGCCGTCGTTGGAATATCGATCATCGTAATCCTGGTCGGATATTTCCTGAATGCGAAAAATGACTGCTCCGTACTTGTTTTCGGACACATGTATCTTGATAACACATACATGAGACAGGCATTGGAGGAGCAGGGCCTCAAGAATCCTTATGTTGGTCTTGCAGATGTAGTCGTGCCGAACGACGAGAGGATCCCGATGGATGAGATCGGCAATGAGTCGTTCAATGCCCAGTTCTATACGAATCCTGATGTCCTTATATCTGACAACAGGGCTTATAAGTTCTATTTCAGCGTCTTTAAGGATCTGGGTCCGCTTTACGACCGGATCATGGCGGGGCTCTCCGATGAGGCAAAGGCAGGCGTAAAGCCCATATACATGTCAGAGCGTGAGTCCGTGAGATATAAGAATGATATGTTACAGGAATACGGTCTCGGCGAAGAGGATATCAGAAATCCTGCCGAGTTCCCCGATGATCCCGTCCTCATAGGATTCGAGATCACGGATCAGGATGTTGTAACCAATTTCGGTGTCGAAGCAAAGTGGAAGTCACGTCAGACGACGCTTATGCTGGGTCAGTGCAAGAACAGCACAGATGACGATATGACGGTAAAGATCATCACATCGATAATAAATTCTGCTTATGCTAAGGAGATGCCGGAGTCTAATTAAGTCCGGTTGCTTCGAAAAGAAGATCCAATTCATCTTGGGTAAGAGGCCTGAAGGTTCCGCAGGAATCAAGGCCTTCTTCTACTTTTACGCCGGCAAGTTCGAGCCTTCTGAGTTCTAATACTTCCTTGTTGAAGTGCGCGAAGATCCTTCTGACCTCATGAGTCTTGCCTTCGTGAAGGGTCAGCAGGGCTCTGGCGAGGCCGTCTTGTGCCGGCTCGATGACTCTAAGCTCTGCAGGAGCTATCTGCTCGCTGTAGCCCTTGTCACGGATAGTAAAGCCTGATGCTACGGTATTTATCTCTTCTTCTGTCCAGGCAAGACCTCTGAAGGTTGCCATATAGATCTTGGGAACTTCATACTTGGGCGACTGGAGGCGGTGTGAGAGCTCTCCGTCGTTGGTTATTATGAGAAGTCCCGATGTGTGGAAATCAAGTCTTCCGACAGGCGAGAGCTTCTTAGACTTAAGTTCTGAAGGAATGTAATCCGCAACGCAGGGAAGACGCTTGTCCTCCATTGCCGTAAGGACGCCGTCCGGCTTATCCAAAAGGAAATAGAGTTTGGTCTGAAGGTTGATCTCCTGACCGTCTATGGTGATAGAATCAGTCTCTTTCACGTGGAAAGAGGCGTCAGTAACGACAGCGCCGTTAACCTGAACGCTGCCGTGGGAGATTATGCTTCGGACGGCAGATCTAGTGCCTATTCCGCTGTTTGCGATTAAACGGTCCAGTCTCATGGGAATATTATAACTTATTAGCGTATAATTGTTTTCGAGAGGTTTTCTAATGGAGATAATAAATATCGAACAGGGACACCCGACGGTGCAGCAGGCCATGGTCAAGCTCCAGAACGGGATATACAGAGCCAGGGCGACAGGACAGCCCATGGCCAAGATCGTTCACGGCTACGGGTCTTCGGGCATGGGCGGTGCAATCAAGCAGGCGATAGGGTTAGAACTCCGCAAGTATATTTCGCGCGGCATGATCAAGTCATATTGCCCGGGTGAGAACTTCGGACCGTTCTCGGCAGTTGGGCGCGATATGAGCGCAAAGCATCCTGCCGTCTCACGCGACAGAGACTGGGGACTTCAAAACGACGGTATCACCGTGATCATGTTCAAGTAAGAGGTTTATATGGCAGACGAGTTTGATAAGAAGTGGGAGGCATTCGAGGCAAGATGCAAGGCTTGCCATAACTGCGGCTTAAGGGATGGCTGTACAAATGTGGTCATCTACAGAGGCAGCAGGAAAGCTCCTTTGATGATAATAGGCGAGGCTCCGGGCGAGAACGAGGATATCCAGGGACTGCCGTTTGTCGGAAGGTCCGGCCAGCTCCTCCAGAATCTCCTGGGCAGCTATGGCTTTACCAATAATGATTACCATATCTGCAATATCGCGAAATGCAGGCCGCCCCAGAACAGGCGCCCCACGCCTGAGGAGATCCACTGCTGCAAGCCCCTTCTGGCAGAGCAGTTCATGCTCGTAAGGCCCAAGGTGATCCTGCTCTGCGGTTCGACGGCTTATGAGGGATTCTTCGGCACAAAGCCCGTTATGCATGATGTCAGGGGACGTTTTATCGAGAAAAACGGCTACTATATCATGACGACATACCATCCGGCTTATGCCTTGAGGAACCCTGCAAATAAGATGCCTATATATGAAGATATGGGCAAAGTAAGGGACAAATTGACCGAGATCGGGGCGATGCCTCCGTTGGAACCTGTAAAAGAGTAAATTTCCGTATTGATTTTCGGAAATGGCTTTGCTATAATTCGTGAGTTGAAAAACCGCATTGCCGAATTGTGTAACGGTAGCACACCGGTCTCTGACACCGTTTGTCAAGGTTCGAATCCTTGTTCGGCAGCCAAATGAAAAACCGCAATTGCCTATGGCAGTTGCGGTTTTTTGCATTACTGAAGGTAAGTGGAGGATTCCTGATTCTAATTACTATCCAATTACGGATATTGATGTTTGTCGTAGATTCTAGTCATTAGACATGATGGTCTGTTATTCTGCCTATCAAGGTGGAGAATATTTTATGAAGAAAAATCTAGCCGATACTTTTATCAGCCATTTTAGAAGTACATATGAAGTTTATTGTTTTGATTGTAATAGCACTCTTTTAATAGAATCGGATAAGGTAATTTGGGCTGGATCAGTTGAGCGAGGTGAATATCCTAACCTTAACGATTGTCCATATAAGGGACAGACGTTATATTATAGAGAAAAGGCAGGAGGGCAAAGGTATTTTATTAGTGACCTATACCCGGGGAATCAAGATATTCGTTTCAAAGCTAAATCCCAAACGGATGTTCGCCCTGTGTTAAATGCAGAGAAAAACAACTATTTTGACCCTGTTTTGCGATGAGAAAGAGGTGCGAGTATGAATAAACCGCATGTTAAACGCACACTGAGAATTCTGTTGGCGTGCTTTTTGATGCTCGTTTTTGTTGCTATGCTGGTGGTCTTTATTCTATATTTGAAATACCAGATTAAGTACAATTGGCTGGATCCGGTATATGCAATAGCACATGAGTTATATAGCAGGGATTACAGACCGGAACATAGCCTAATTGGTTTTCCAATGTGGCTTTTTGTCTTTCCTTTCATAGAAGCGATACTGGCATTTCTGATTATCAGATTCGGGTTTAACAGAAGAGCAATATGGGCGTTTATAGCAGCAGTTTTAATTCTGGTGGCGTTATATGTGGTAGTCATATTGTGCGTTAAAGAATATTACAATGGCTTTGGGGAAAGGCTGGATAGTCTTATTCGAATATATCACCACGAATGGTATTATGATGATCATCCTGTCGAAATAGTCGTGCAAGAGAAGTTCATATAGCAGTCAACATTCTGGTGAGACATCACTTATAAAAGATTAATGAGTAATTTCCGGCTAACCCTGAAAATATGAAAGCGGCCTGTCGTGACCGCTAGAATGGTCGCGTACAGAGGGTTGAATAGAAGACCGGAGGGTGACTTATATGGATTCGCTTTAGTTAAGGATTTGTTGCCTTCTAGGCGGACAGAAAGAGCAACAATTAGAGCAACATTGCCGATGTTGCCTTATTTGTTGCCTTCTAAGCGGACACAAGAAGCAACATTTTGAGCAACAATGACGACGGCACCTTTTCGAGGGCTGAATGAAGCAACATTTTTTCAAAAACGTGCGGTGGGCATCGAACGAGGGTGTTCTGACTTCCACAAGCTGGCGGCCTCGGGAAATCTTACAGACCTTAATATGTTATAATGCGCCTATGGCAGATGCGGACAGGAAACACAGCAAAACAGGAATCCTCATAGCGGCGTTGATCCTTGTGATCTTGGGCGCTGCTCTTTATTTTGCATTTGCTGATTTTGACCTCGGCCATAAGCTCGAGCTAATGACCTATAAGAGGATCTCGACACCGGAAGAATTGATTTCGATCAAGGATGCTCCCAATGGGAAATATATCCTGGCAAAAGACATTGATCTTGCAGGTATAGACTGGGCGCCTTTTACATTTAACGGAATACTCGAAGGAAACGGCCATACGGTATCAAATCTGAAGATCACGCAGACGGGAATGTCAGAGCGAAGGACTTACGACGGCAATATGAAGGAATACGACACCGTATTTGCCGGCATGTTCGATGTGATCGAAGATGCGGAGGTAAGGAACCTTACCTTATCGGGTGTGAATATCGATATCGCTTCAGATGCGCCCTGTTTTATCGGCTCTGTAGCAGGATATATGGGAAACTCGAAGATACTTAACTGCAGCGTAGAGGGAACTCTGAAGCTCATGGCACACGACAGGATGTTCGGTGTCGGCGGCGTGGCCGGCTACGGATATGGCAGGATCGGTGATATAAATGCAGATATAACGCTCATCTGCATCGATACTGACCGTGATACTAAGGATGAGCAGTTCATGGGCGGTGTCTGCGCGGCAGGTTACCCTGATATCGTTTGCTGTAATATAAAGATCGACGGTTATGATTCAGATCACGGTTATGTCCATAACGGCGGCCTTGTCGGATTATTTCAGTTCTATCCGGAAGGCACTGAGCATGATGCCGAGATCGGCGGTAATCACGTAAGCGGTAAGATAACTTTCTTTGAAGATAATGAAGACAGAAGAGCATATTGTGATGCTTATATCGGCGAGCGTATGGAGCGCATAGAGTACTGGTGGAGCAACAGTGATGATTTCACATCAAATGAGGTGTTCGAATATGATGTTGACCTGCTTCCGTGACAACAGGTGGAAGGCCCTGGTCTTAACCGCAGCGCTCATCCTGCCGGCAGCCGGATGCGCCGGAAAGACTGCGCCCTTATTTGACATCGGTGCAGGCGCGATCGAGGCTGAAGAATGTCTTATCAAGTCTTCGAAAAGAGTAAGGAACAGTGATCTCAGCGGCGGCAAGGGCGTGGAAATCCCTGCAAAAGAAGGCTCCATGGTAAGCTTCTCCTACGATATCTCCGCAGCATCACACTACGACATAAGCATCTCTTACGATAATCAGGGAGAAGACGGAACGCTCGGACTTTTCGTTGACGGCCATTTCTTTACAAAGGTCGGATTCCCCAAAGGTGCCGGTACAGTAAAAGAGACCATCACGCTTAAGGAAGGGAACGGAGAAATATCTTTCCGTCATCTTCCGGGAGACTCAGACATAACACTGGATTGCTTTAAGCTGGATAAAAGCGATAAGAAGATATCGATGGTCGTAGCGCCTCATGAAGATGACGAGATCCTGGGTTTTGCGGGATCTATTCAAAAGACAGTTGCAAACGGCGATATAGTCAAGGTCGTGCTCCTTACTAACGGTGATTATTTCGATAAGGACTTAGGTCCCATCCGTATCAGGGAGACTATGAAGGCACTGGAAGTACTGGGCGTAAATAAGAGCAACATTTATGTCATGGGATATGGAGACATCATAATACAGAGCCTCTATGAGTGTTCTGACCCGGGGATAGTTTTCGATGCCCCGAGCGGATATGACTCGACATACGGGGATCCTTCTTCCAATCTCTACGACTATCACACGCTCGACGCCGGAAATCCCGCAAAGTACTGCTATGCGGATTTCAGAAGTGATCTCAATAACATCATCGATACGGTAAGGCCTGACACTGTCTATACAACTTCTGAAGCCGAGTGGCATCCTGACCACAAGTTCGGTTTTAAGGCTGTAAGAGATGTCATTGAGTCGCTCAACAAAGAAAAGGGCTATCACACGACTCTGTGTGAGAGCGTCATCCACGGCGAGGAACTAACGTGGCCTGATAAGCTTGAGACTGATGACAATGGCAATATAAAGATCGTTGAATTTACTGATCCGTTCCCTTCAGGCGGCGCCGGCCGTGACTGGGAAAAGGTTACGAAGATAACTTTGACGGATGAGGAAGTCTATAAGAAGCAGAAAGCGATCGATCAGTTCGATACCCAGAATAACGGCGGTGCGAACTTTAACGGCAACAGTGAATTCAATTATGCTTTTTGTAAGCGGGATGAGTTTTACTGGGTTTACGTGTATTGATGTTCTCGAAAGCGAGCACAGCGGCAAAGAGCAGTAATCCCAAAGCGCTGACCCAAAGACCGGTATCGATATAAGGGACTTTATAACTCATCTCTATCTCATTGCGGCCGTTTTCCAACGGTATGGACATAAGGGCATTTCCGATCACGTCAGGGGTTACGGACTTGCCGTTGCGCGTGATCTTCCAGCCTTTTTCTGCAGGAACGGAGATGAACAGGCTGTCTCCTGCGCCGGCATTATCGACAGTGAACTTGCCGTAACCGTCTTTTAGAGTGTTCTCCTTGGCGGCGTTGTTATTTGCAGCTTCGGATGCTTCTTTCAAAACTGACAGATCAAGGAGATAGAACTGCGCATCATTTACGAGGCTCATAGGGTCAGAGCCCTGCTTGAACCTGATGGCAACAGTTACGTTCTTCTCATCTGATACTATCCTTACCATTGAAGGTGACAGGAACTGCGAATAATTCATATAATCTTCGCCGTTAACCATGAGAATGGCTCCGTCATCCGTGCCGGTCACGATATTGGCATAGAGGATGTATTTATCCGGTGCGTAATCCCCGCCTAAGTCTAATTCATAACTGACAGTGGAATCTTCAGCCGAAGTGCTCTTTACGGAGGCAGGCACGAATAAGTCTTTATCGACCTTTGTAAGCTTCTTTGCCATATCATTGATATAAAGTGCAGGGCATGAAGAGAGGCTGTCGTAATCGCCGGAACCGCTGTAAACAAAGGCTGCCGGGAACGCATAAGGATTAACATAGATATCCTTGAATCCGTCAATTCCCGTAAGCTTTACAAGACCCGAACCGTCCTTTGCATTGCTTGGAAGGAGAACATACTTTACGCCCATAAGACTGTCTGTGGCAAGGTTCTCCGAGGACGTAGCAGTTATGGTCGCACTGTGCGCGGCATATCCTGACTTGTCCATGAATACGATAGTGTTCTCATCCGGATCGGATACAAAAGATGTTACGGAGTTAAATCCGAACGCCATCGGCTCGTTGTAAGAAGCGGGGAATCTGGACAGATGAATGCTGTGATATGAGGTCTGGAGAATGCGGCAGAAGGATTCATCTTTGATCGAAGCAAGAAGAGCTTCCTCGTTCTTTATATAATCTGAAATACTGTTTACGTTGGCTGTCGTATAGCTGTCGGCAAGGATAAGCTGTCCCAAAGATATTTCCAGTACGATAAGAAGTCCCAAAGATCCCGCATAGATCTTCTTAAGCGGCCGGCTTGTATTTCCGTTCGTGATGATCATGCACATGATAAGCGATATGAGGACCGGGAAAACTGTCTTGGCGATGATCGGTACAAGCTTAAAGGATACATCTGTCTGTGTAAGCTTTGCCACGGATGCAGAGAACATCTGATCTGTTAATCTTAGCGGGAATAATAGTTGAAGCACAGTAACAAAAATGGAGAATACCAAAGCTATGACCGGAGGCATCCATGATCTGATCCTTCCCTTATCATTGGCAAGATAGAATGAGGATGCAAGGAAGATCAGCGCGAAGATCCCGAGATAGGTGTATCTGTACCAGAATGATTCAACGACGCGGAGCATCGAGAACAAGGCGACCAGAGGCTGCCAGATATAAATGAGCAATGAGAACAGAAGGAGAGCTCCCAATAAGATCTTCTCCTTCAAAGGCTTTGCCGAAGCGATGAACAGAAGGCATACGCCCAAAAGGACAAAGCTTCCCGCAAAAAGGCTCACGCTGCCTTTAAGGCTTATCATTCCGAATGAATAATTCAAAAAGAACTCGTGTGCGCCGCCGATAAAGCTGATGTCTTTAAGCATCGACAGACCGCCTTTGCCGTGTGTTCTCTCGGAGAGCTTAAGGAGTGTCGGAACAAGTACTGTCGAAGATATCAGCAAAGAAATGATGCATGAGACTGCAAGGTGTGCGAACGAATTCAGAAGATGGATCAGGAACGGCTTCTTTCCGTCATTTCCTGCAAGTCTTATCCTTATGAATTCGAAAAGGAACCAGAAGCAGCAGAACATCAGATCGATTATCCCGCTGTACCAGTTAAAGCATAATGCGAGAGCTGTTGTTATCGTCAGAAGATAGCTTTTCCTGCACTGTGCGATCTTCTCCGCTCCCATGATCATCAGCGGGAGCATATAAGCCCCGTCAAGCCACATGGTATTGCTGCTCTGCGTTATGAAGAACGGATTCAGTGCATAGGATACCGAGAGGATCACGGATACAAAATACTTGGACTTGGAATCAGGTTCAAATCTGTATGTCAGATATATCCCCATGAAAGAAGCTGCAAGAGCTGCCTTCAGGATGAAGAGGATGTTCATAAAAAGCGGAACGTCTGACTTGTTAAAAAAGACTACGAGAAGAGATAAGGGGGACGCCAGATAATAGGTAAAGACCGAAAAGTTGCTGCCGCCCAGGGATTTGGTGAATGTATATCCGATGGATGATTTTCCCGTAAGGACATCTTTATACCAACAAAAGAGGTCAACCATCTGGATCTCTCCGTCTCTGTAAAGAAGTCCGTGGTTTCCGAACGGAGCCATTCCGAAGACAGCGAAAATGATGAGAATGATAACGGCGGCCGACAAAAAGGAGATGCCTGATATCAGCAGATACGGCATTAATTCCTGTCTTTTCATTATCGGATTCTTACCGGTCATTTATCCGTTCCTTTTGGTCTTACATCTAATAAATCGCAAGGATTCTTTACCTGAATGATACTCGTAAATTGTAACACATGCATTATCTGAGAGAAAAACGATAGTTATATATATTGGCTATTTACCAGTTTGTGACTGATATTTATAAATTTCCGAATCGAATAATATCATACCGGCTCTTTAATGGCACTAGCCTGATGCCTCTACCTGATCTAATTCAGGCTGCTTTTATCTTGGTTATCTGTTCTCCTGCCTTGATGGGAATCGCTCTTGTACTGCCCAGTTTAATCATCTGATATGCCGCATTTATATCTGCGTTTATCAGTATCCCGGTGTTGCTCCTGAACAGACCGCGCTTAACTCTTCGTGATTTGTCGTAATAATCTTTCGTAGGTTTTTCCCCGTCAAGAAAACTTGTGCCGCTCGTATAACTCTCGCTTACAATCCTGACCTCTATCCCTTCAAGCTTTGCCTTGTATTCAATCATGTTGATAAGTGTCTTATATGGTATGGATACAAAATTCTGGTTTGTTACGTTTCCCATATGTACCTTCTGTTTCCATCCCTCATTGGCACCTATCACTATGAGTCCTACATCTGAAGAAACTGCCAGCTCCACTATCTTTCTGCTGGCCTTATGCATGTAGTCTTTTATCTTGCGGTTCCTTTTTGCCGTAAGTTTATCCAGTCTTTTTGTCCTGTTCTTTCCGTTAGATTTTTTCGCCTCCTTCTGCATGTGTGCTTTTGCCTTGTTGTAATACTGGTTTATGGACTTGATGGGTTTCCCGCTGATTATCACGGGCCTGTCTTCAGAATCCCATGCGGCTGCTATGAGATTGTTTACTCCCAAGTCTATCCCCATGATCTTTGTTCCGCATATCTGCTTTTTTTCTTTCTCATACATCAGACTGATAAGTATGGAGTTCTTAAAAATCTTTATCCGTATCTGCCTTACGTTGCCGTGTCTTGCACGGATGTGTATGCCGCTAAGAAACTTGGGCATAGTAACATTACCAGCCTCATCAACCTTAAAATTCTGACTGGTGATCACAAGAGAACCTCTTCGTGTTTTTGGGTTGAGATACCC
>Ga0256407_10001262_pt1 | contig 54811 bp, 31 predicted proteins | sample RumenRJG_04DNA_FD_193489 | JGI IMG/M metagenome (GOLD analysis project Ga0256407, IMG submission 193489) | Bovine rumen microbial communities from Lethbridge, Alberta, Canada - RJG_04 | ecosystem: Host-associated > Mammals > Digestive system > Stomach > Rumen | place: Canada: Alberta... | reverse complement strand
ATGATTTTCCCATGTTATAACATCTTTTTCCAAATTAACTTGGAAAATAACTTTGATATTTCTATCTTCCATACTTGTGTAATTATTATTTTTAATAATACCGTAACCATCTGTAAAAGAACCTCTTATACATTACGACGGAGTCTGTGCGAAGATGCAAAAATAAAGCCAAAACACAAAATATTTTAAGACTTTTTAATCCAAAATAATAAAACCAGCCCAATAATAAGGGTCGGGGTATAAAAAAGAGGTGTTTTTTTGGGCTTTTAGTAGGGCAGAGTGTATTTCTTCGCCAGATATTATATATGAATAAAAAGAAATCATCAATTTTGCTGTAGCTGCATCTGGAATCTTCCATAAACTCGCAATGATATGATTAACACCAGCATTCTTAAATGCTTTTAACAATCCGCCAATACCTTCTTGAGTACTACGACCAATTGCAGTTTCACATGCAGATAAAACGGCAAGATTTGTATCACTTAAATCTAACCAAGATATTTCTTCAGCTGTAAGAACACCATCATCAAGAATATCTATCTCATTGGTATTATTAAGAGCATCATTTGCATCAGCTAACAAGATACCAGAAAAGAGCATAGAACTATTGCTTGTCGTATATGGAATAAGCTTATTAAAATAATCCATGTATTTATTAAAACCGGCAAAGTAAAATCCATGAGTTGCTAAATGAATAATTGAAGAGGCTTTCCCATCTTGTTTCCTGAAAGATCTTTCATTAGCATCAGCACCCTTATACAATTTAGCTTCATAATGATTATGTTTAACTATCTTATATATAGAGTCTACTTCATGTTCAGAAGACTGAAGATAGCCAAAACCTCCTCTTGTATCATCTGTAAGTTCATTCACAAGTAAACTCCTATATCTATTATTTGAAAGATCCTTCTTGGAATTTCTTGAAAAGTGCACTCCACCATATATTGACGTATCAGCAAATCTAAAAGAACATGGGGTGTTACAAATAACTGATGTCGAGGACACTATTCGTATTTCATATTTTTCATTTATGTAATAACCGTCTTGGCATGGGATATAACCAATATTAATATCTAGTAAATCGAGAACGGGAGAGATATATACAGTTTTTATACCTTTCAATTGTTTTTCTATTTTTGCCCATATTAAATTATACAAAACATTGTGGCTCCCCTTTTTATACAATTCATTTATTCCGAATTCATTATCAATTATAGCGTTTACTAAAACATTGGATAGCTCTTGAAATGAACACAACTCCACAAATACAGGAAAATCTTTTGAGGGTAGTATTATTAATGCACCGTATTTTAAACGGCTGTAATCACTATTGATGGAATCTGAATTAATATATCCGCTATAAGATACAATTTCTATCGCGCACTCATCAGATTTTAACGATTGTTTTACTTCGTACCAGGTTCTTATGTTGATTTTCCCCACATTGTCTGGCATATTCTTTAACTCTGAAATAATATTCTTTTCCGATTTGTTTAATTCTTTGTAATACGATGTGTCTCCGGCCAATATCTTTGACTTTAGTAACTTTATATCATTAATTAGATTACCTATTTTTTCATTATTCTTTGAGATGGTACGAATGCTTTCCATCTGGCGAAAAGAATAATTCTTAAGAAAGAGTGCATTATCATAACTCATTGATAAAGCAGTTTTGTTATAGTAAAATTTCTCAAGAATCCCCATATTCACCTTGAGTTGTATTGATAATTTCTGCCAAATATCTTCAATTGTAAAGGTTGGAAACGACGACATAACAATTGATGACACCTCCTTTATATAATCACTACATAGATTTGCATATCTTACAGTTTCATCTTCATTGTTCAGGAAATAATAAGCTAAAAACAAATTTTGGAAAACGTTTATAGCCTCAGAATCTGTTAGTGGTTTATTCTCTAACATATGTAACACCTTTACGGATTCTTGATATTTTCCTTGATTCTGTAAAGAAATAGACAAATTTAAAGCAGAACTAATAAACTCTGTCACAAACATATCATCATGTTCTGACAAATCATATGCCATTTGCATATATTTATTTGCTTCGTCCATTGAACCCAGTTCATAAAAAATTGCACCAGCTTTCTGATAGATGCTAATTTTATTTGACAAAGAGAATTGTGATTCAACTTTTTCTATTATATTAATTGCCTCAGTGATTTTGCTTTTTGCTTCTAATAGGCTATCTGTATTCTGATGGCATAATGCCATCATACTTAATGCAATTGCATAATTTTCCTTGGCTTCTGGCTTGTTTTTTAGAAAATCAACAACTGAATTAAAATAAAGTTTGGCTAAGCTATAGTTTTGTAAATGTGCTAACAGTCCACCATATGCAAGATATAAGGCATAAGCAAGTTGAGAGGTCTTCTTTGACTGTATAAAAAAGTCTATTGCATGATTAAGTAGACTATCTGCTGCATATGGCAAATTTGATTGTATATAAATTGATGATAAAATAGTTGTCATGCCAATATATGTTGAATCAGAAAAGATATTATCAGGTGCAGATTCCATATTGGCTATGTTATTCTTTAGGAACGCAATTGGCTTTTCAAAATTTCTACTTTTCACATCACTATGAAATTGCTCCCAAGGGTAATCGTTATTATCCTGAGCAAGAGAATTGCAAGACCAAAACAATCCTACTATTAATACAAAAAGTCTTATATACATCCCTTATTTATTTAAGACCTCTCTTACCTTATCACCAAGAGTCGTTCTTTCAGGATATGCTTGTTCCATCTCCATCAAGACTTCTTTGGCCCTAGCTTTCTCATAATTCTCCAAATAACCTATGGCGAGATTCCAGCCGATGTATGGAGCATAATCAGTATAGTCATTATAGGTGTCCTGTTTTGAGAGTTCCCATAATGTTGCGAGGCGAGAAGTGGTGTTGTCTAGATCTTTGCATTCTGCTACATTATTAAATAAGGTAGAAAGTTCTGTTTCAACAGCGGTATTGGTTTCACCCCTGATAATAGATGTGGTAGGGAATGTGTTTGCATATTCCTTACCAAGACTTGTCGTATCATAATAATCGTATGACTTGAAACCAACGAATACAATAAACACTATTGATGCAGCAATTGCGAGCCAACGTGCAGATGACTTCTTACCAACAGAAGTTTCAAATGTCTCTTTTGCAATTCTCTTAATCGTTTGCTCATCAGCCTGCCGGAATGCGTCTTTCAGTTCTTCATCCACTTGTTTCATACCCTTTACAAGTCTTGCTTGAACTATGGCCTGATCGCGCAAATCATCGTTATTCTTCATTTCCTCCATGAATGTAGCCTCCTCGTCGGCCTTCATCTTTCCTTGTAAGAAACGGCTGATTCGCTCGTCATTCAAGAGGTCCTTTTCTTGTAATATATTCTCGTTGTCGTTCATAATGTCCTCGTTTTAGAATAATGACTTACTCATTTCGCTATATTTTAAGCGGAATTTCTCACAGCAACGATGCTTTGTGACCTTAACAGCATTTTCGCTGGCATAATTGAACATCTCTGCAAGCATCTTCATAGAGTGGCCATCGCCATAATAACCCCATAACAATTCATTACAAGGAGATGGCAAATTCTTGACAATTTCTCTCACCAAAGATTCTTTCTCCTTTTGAGCATTCTCACTATCTTCTTCCAAAGCCAAAATCTTATCTACCTGTTCACTTTGATAGTCGAAATGTTCCTTGCTTGGGTTTATCTCATACGATGTTGTTATATATTTGCTTTTCTTTCTAAGCAATTCCATCGTTTTGTTTCTACATATTGTCATAAAATAGGTAGAACTTGACATACCAAGACCCTCTGCTTCCACCTTATTCTCTTTGATGTTTCTCCACAATATGACAAGTGAGTCTTGAAACACGTCCGCACATTCTTCTTCAGAAAGAGAATAACGGCTTAGCAGATAAGCCCTCGTTTTTTGCCATTGTTCTTTGGCAAACTTTTCCAGCTTTCGCTCATTATCATCCTTATGTCTATGTAAGCTTATAATCATACTTTAATAACTAAAGGCTTGTTTCTATCACTGGATTTTGTCGTACCAAGCGTATGTCTTGATCCATGAGTTGGGCAACGCGTTCTGTCCAAGAAATGTTTTTGCCAAGTTTTGTAGACAGCAAGGTCTTATTGACATAATATGACAACGAGCCATAATATTTGCCGTCTGCACGTAGTTCACTATTTACCTGATATGACCTGCAAGCCTCTAGGATACAAATGTTTGCCATTTGTGCAGATGACTCTACCTTTATTTTCCCTCGTTTGTCTATACGAGGAGCATATTGTTTATTGGATTTCGAGAATCCTTTGTCAGTTCCTCTAATAACAATACTGTCCTCGTCTTCTTCGCCACGATAAGAAGAACCTGCATGGCAGGCATCGATTACGACATATACGATACCTTTGGGGCCAACATTATTCCTGATAGTTTTCAGATAACCATTCAGCTCATCATCAGTAATATGATTCTCGCCAGTATATTTACCTTGATCATATTCCTTTAAAGCATCAAATGGAACCAGGGCTTCATCCCAACCATCACTCTCATCTCCATCATAATCTTCGAACGGTTGTCCATGACAAGAAAAGTGAAGATAGACGATATCACCTGATTTGCACTTTTCGGAAAACGATGTAAGAGACTTCCTTATATTATTGGCCGTAGCTTCCCTATTGCATAACTTTTGAATTGTGAAGCCTTGCTTTTTCAACGTAGGAACTAAAAGATTTACATCGTTTTCTCCATGAATATCATTCCAACCTTTGCCGTCAGCCAAATGTTGATTTGAGGTATAATCAGATATTCCAATCAAAAATGCCCGCTTACTCTGAGAGTATCCAATGAAGGGCAATATTACCATAAGCAGTCCCAAGGCTGCTATTCTAAGAGCTGTTGTTTGCATGCCTATATAACCCATAGAATCGAAATACTATTTCTTATAGCGGCAAAATTACGAATTTTTTTCTAATTTGAACACAAAACACGTCACTTTAACACTATAAAAGGCATTATTAGCAAGCTATTTGAGCACTAATAATCGTATTTTGTATGTTATCCGTATAATGTCCAATATGCCACTTGTGGCAATGTGAACATTGATATGCTGCCATCTCTTTGGTATCTTCAACATGTTCTATCTTCCACAATTTGATGGCTTCAAGGGCTGCACCTTCATTAGGATAAGCCATCTTTTTCTTGAAAACCACCTTTCCTGTCTGCGGATCATACATTTTCTTCCAATGAGTTGACTCTCCTCTTGACGTACTATGGATGTCGTCTACCTGACCAATGTTGTAGAGTTGGAATGAAATGGCTCTGCGTTTCCAATATCTATCCTTATTTGATAATGCTGCATCACACATACCTTTGTTCATGCGATGATAAGCCTGACACATTCTCTTCTCGACAATTCGACGCACAATGCGAGAGTCGTGAGCTGATTCAGTCTCAATATCAAAGTTCCGCAAAAGCATCTCTCCTTTAAAATGAAGTCTTTCCTCGAAGAGCCGTTGTGTTTGTCCCTTAAATCTGAAGCCCTGGCCTTCTTTAACTGTACAATGACTTTTATGAGTAGGGTTTGACTCTTCTTCAGCATGGCTCAAGTTAAGACTATCAAAGAACCTGTTCAATAGTTCTTTCATTGAAAGGATATCAAACATTGGGCAAAGAGCCTTGTCTCTAATCTGTTTAACCAGCCTCATTACTTTTACGTCCTCGTCCTTTGTTCTAAGATAAACACCAAGAACTGAAAGATTTGCTGACAATTTCCAATCATCTAATTTCTCATAATGTTCAAGAGAAGATTTCCAACTCTTTAATACTTTTACTACTTCTGTATTCATAATTCCTTGTATTTTGATTACATCCTTTTATGCAATATAAACACAAAAGGTTAACAAGGAAACTATTTTTCAACAGAAATCACGTCTATTATTGTCGTTTCTTTAGGTCATTTTCTCTCGCTCATAAGCATCAATAGCCAAATTGCGCTCTTGAAGGAAGAGCTTCATACTTCTTATGATGGCCTGAGGATCGAAGTAGCTGTAGAATCGTTCATAGAAGCCGGCCTTGAAGTTGAAGAAGAAAAGCATCAGCTCGCCAGCCTTTAGCCTAGAGGATAATACTCTTGGTTTCTTTCTTGATCATCTTGAAAACAATATTTATTTGCGGGTGCAAAAGTATACCAAGAAAATGACGATACAAGAGTTTTGAGCAAAATCTCAGATTTTTAACATTTCAGGATGGCATTGTTTGATTTCTTTTTCGTACCTTTGCAACCGACAAGAGAGTAATAACAATGCCGAATCGGCGCAAAATCGACGCGAATGCGTATTTGATGATTGCCGAAGAAGCCTGTAAATAAAGGGGCTCTCGTTAAATTTGAATGACTGATTCCGGTTCTGAAGGTCATTTGTCTGAACTCCTAAACTCCTGAAAGTTGAGCGAATACAAAACTTGAATAATTAAGAAATAAGAATTGATTATTGAACAACCCGCAGTTTATCTGCGATGGCTTTATCCAAGGGCTTATTGGAGAATGGACCGTCAAGAACGCGCAGTCTATCTGACGTTTGACGACGGTCCCATTCCCGAGTCTACGCCATTTATCCTTCAGACCCTGCGGGAGTTCAGTATCAAAGCCACATTTTTCATGGTGGGCGACAATGTGCGGAAGTACCCCGACTTGTATCGGCAGATTGTCGACGAAGGCCATCAGGTAGGCAACCACACCCATAACCACATCAGCGGTTTCCGTCATTCGCTTCACGAATATGCCTACAACGTAGAGAAGGCCAATGCCTATATACATAGCCATTTGTTCCGTCCGCCACACGGGTGGATGCGCACGGTGCAGTATGCGTGGCTCAGCCGTAAGTATAAAGTGGTGATGTGGGACCTTGTTACCCGCGACTACTCTAAATGGATGACCGCCCAGGACATCTTCGACAACGTACGCCGCTATGCCCGTAACGGCTCCATTATTACTTTCCATGACTCACTCAAGGCTATTGAGAAGTTGCGCTCAGCCTTGCCCGAAAGCCTGCATTGGCTGAAGGAACAAGGCTATGAGTTCCGTATCTTTGAGTAATCGTCGGTATCCTTCCCTGCCTTTTGGTGTTGGGAAAGAAAAATATTTTGACGAATTGCTTTGCCTTTTCACTTTTTTTCTCTATCTTTGCAATCGTATTTTATTACTAACATAATGAAACAGCTGTTGCAAAAGATAGTCTTTTTCGCCTTTGTAGTAGCTTTGCTGCTGCCTGTGCACCTTTTTGCGCAGGCCGAAAGACACACCCGAGAATACACTAAGGAGCATCCCATGGTCTATGAGGACGCGTGGAATCTATGGCCATACTGCTATTTGAACGAGCATGGTGAGCCTGAGGGCTATAATGTTGATTTGGTGAAGATGCTGTGCGAGGAAATGGACATTCCCTATGTTATCAAATTGACTTCCACAAGAAAAGCCTTGAGCGACCTGCAGGAAGGCCGGTCAGACTTGATGCTCGGCCTTGACAACCGTTACGAGCAGACCAACCTGAAGTGCGGCAACACGATAGTCCAGCTGTTTACTCACAGCGTAGTGCATCCCAAGGGCCAAAAGGAGTATGTGAAGACGGTTGAGGATTTGTCACGTCAGAAAGCCGTTGTACATAAGGGCAGCTTCTGTCATCATCTGATGGAGAACAACGGTTGGAGTGACAATGCCATTGCCCAGAACGATATGAAGGCAGCCATCAAGAATCTGAGCTCGGTAGGCAAGGGACAGATTGTCTGGAACACGATGTCGCTGAAGTGGCTGATGCGCAAATACCAGACTGACAATCTGGAAATAACCTCGGTCAACATGCCTCATGGAAGCTACAAGTTCATGTCGCTCGACACGCTGCTGCTTGCCCGTATTGACGAGACCTACAAGGATTTGAGCGTGAAGAGCCAGCATTTTGAGGCGCTGCAGAACCGCTGGTTCTATCCCGACCACCAAGAGTCGGGCATCCCTATTTGGGTGTGGAACGTGACAGTGGTGATTGCTCTCTTGGCAATTGTGCTGTTGTTCTTCAACCTGATGTATCGCTACAGGGAGCGGAAGATGATGTCGCTCATCCTGCAGGACACCAACCGCTTGTCGCATATCTTGAAGCAGAGCCACATGTCGATATGGACCTACGACATAGTAACCCGTATGTTCGTTTGGATGGATGTTGAGCAGCGTACAGAGAACAGGTTCACACCGTTAGAGATGGGCGTCTTTTTCAGCCATACCGACTTCATGACTCTGTGCGAGGCCATTCGTCAGGTAGAGTCGATGGAGCAAGAGCAGGTAACACTCGAGATGAAGGGCTGCACACCTGCGAACAGCAAAGTGTGCGACTTCGTGATTGTGCTCTCGGTGCTGAGTCGTAAAGATGGAAAACCTTCATCGGTGTTGGGCACGATGTGCGACGTGACCAGAGAGCGCAATAGGCAGCAGCAGACGAAGACCCTGCTGAGCCGCTACCAGTCTATCTTCGATAATGCCATGGTCGACATGATTTTCTACGACAGTGACGGATATATTGCGAACATGAACAACCGTGCTGTGCGCACTTTTGGCATGACCAAGGAGAAAGCCCGCGAACTGCGTGTCAACCTGAAGGACATCATTGGCCATGACAATATCGATTTGAAGAATTTCGACTATTACCATGTTACGCGTGCCCTCGATGTTTACAACCAGTTCCTTCCTGACGAGGAAAAGCACGATACTAAAATCTACTATGAGTTCCAACTCGTTCCCGTACGCGACAGCGAGCAACGCTTGCTGGGTACTTATGGAACCGGCATTGAGGTGACCGACTTTGTGAACGTGTGGCGACAGCAGAAAGAAAACATACGCAAGCTAAAGGAAGCCAACAAAGAGGTCGAGGCTTACATCAACAACATAGACTACATACTGAAGGTGGGAGGTGTGCGCATGGCCAACTATTCGCCGAAAACCCATACACTGACCATCTATAGCGAGACCAACGTCGTGCAGCACACACTGACGCAGTCGCGCTTTGTTATGCTTCTCGATGACTCGTCGAAGAAACTGGCGCTAAAGCTGCTGAATAGCATGGACGACCTTACGACGCAGCCCATCGACACCGTCGTGCTGACCAATCTCAGGTCGGGCGGTCAGCCGTTGTATTTACAGGTAAGCTTAGTTCCTACCTTTAACGAGCAGGGTGAGGTAGAGAATTATTTCGGACTCTGTCGTGATGTGACCGACATCAAGGTATCGGAACAACAGTTGGAGAAGGAAACTGAGAGAGCCAAGGAGGTGGAGGAACTGAAGAATTCGTTCCTACGCAACATGAGCTACGAGATACGCACACCGCTGAACACGGTGGTGGGTTTTGCCGAGCTGTTTGAGAATGACCACCAGCAGGAGGACGAGACTATCTTCGTCAAGGAAATCAAGGACAATGCCGCCCATCTGTTGCATCTGATCAACGATATCCTGTTCCTGTCGCGCCTCGATGCCCACATGATTGAGATAAACCGCCAGCCTACTGACTTTGCCAAGACTTTCGAAAGTCATTGCTCTACCGGATGGGCTAACGAGCAGCACGAGGGCGTGCGCTATGCCATCTATAATCATTTCGAGCAGCTCGTTGTCAACATTGACGATGCTAACTTGGGGCTAATCATCAACCAGATTACGACAAACGCTGCCCAGCATACCACAAGCGGCACGGTGAGAGCCCGTTACGACTATTTCGACGGAAAACTCATGATAGCCGTCGAGGATACAGGCAGCGGCATCACTGAGGAAAACATGAAACACATCTTCGAACGTTTCAACACCGGTGGGAAGGGCACGGGCCTCGGACTACCTATCTGTCTCGAATTGGCCAAACAGATGGGTGGCCACATTGACATTAGTTCGAAGGTGGGCAATGGTACCACGGTGTGGGTGGTCATTCCTTGCGAGTTGATAGCTATGGAACGTAAGATAGATAATTTTATATTAGTATAGAACGACGACAATTCCAAACAACATGCGAAAGACGTCTATTATATATAATAAGGTAATACTGCTTGTTGGGTGCATACTCGCAGTAGCCATCCTGTTTATGCCGCTGTCCATGCGTGCCCAACAGGTCGGTGAAGGTAGATACACCGACGATCATCCACTCGTTGTCATGGGCGACTGGGAGTTTCCGCCCTACGAGTACAGTAATGACAACGGTAAGCCCGACGGTTTCATCGTCGATTTAATTTCGACAATCCTTACCGCTATGGACATTCCCCACAAGTTTGTTATGAAAGAGAAGTTCTTGGTGAAGAAAGCTTTCGAACATCGTGAAGCCGACTTAGTCGTCGATATGATGGGAACGTACCGTTCGGCCCCTTACATCGTTTCGCGTAACATAGTGAGCTACTACAAAATCAAGGCTGCTACAAGTATCAAGAGTCCTATGGCAGTCTCGTTCAGTCAGCTCGACAAGTCGGCTACCATTATCTACAAACTCTATGACGAGGATACCGAGAATCTGCTTTCCAAGCTTGTTAATGACAAGAAAATGACTGCCCTCCCGGTAAACGAGAGTATGATACGCATGTCGCTCAATCCCGACTGTTATTTCATTTGGGGCGAAGAACCCCTGAAGTGGTTTGTCAAAGAACTGAATCTTACCGATGTCAAGATTGTCGACTTGGGCATTCCCGTCCATGAAATGCATATTGTGGGCCATGACAAGCAGCTTATCGACGGTATCGACGACCAATATGCGCGACTGGAACAGAGCGGGAAACTCGAGGTGATTAGCGACAAGTGGTTTCATCCGGAAATAGAGCACAACGACACGTCGCCCGTGGCGATATATGTATCGATGGTCATCTTGCTTGTCGTCATTCTTCTGCTTCTGCTCAACCGTTTGGCCAAGAGCCGGGCCATGGCTGCCACTCGCAAGACAAAAGAGCTGGAGAGCATGATGTTGCAGTCGTTGAGTATGAGCAATTATTCCATCATTGAGTACGACTGCAATACTGGGCGGTTCAGCAACCGTCATGGTACCATCGTCCCTCCCCAAGGAACCGATCGTAGGGAGTTTTTTAACCATTTCCACCCGAAAGAACGTGAAATCGTGAAGGAGAAGTTCATGGAACTGTTAGAAGGTAAAATCACGACTGTCGACCTCAATATGATGTGGCTACCCTATGGCGCGCAGCAGCCCTCATCCGATGCCGACGATGATGCTGGCTGGCAGCACATCCACGGCAATGCCATGGTCGAGGTCGACGAGATGAAATGCATACGCCGCTTACTCTTAACGGTGAAATTCGTTACCGACGAGGTAAGACAGGAGCGCATCAACAGCCAGTTGGGCAGTCGCTATAACAAGATTTTCGATACGTCGATGATCGCCATGTCGTTTTATGATAAAGACGGAAAGCTCATCGACTTGAACCAGCAGATGCGCGACCTCTGTGAATTCGGAGGACCCGAAGGGAACATTTTCCGCGAAACCAATCTCTTCGACCAACCCTTATTCCGCGATGATTTGAAGCCGAATACGGAAGAACAGTTCCATGTGTGCCAGCACCTACACTTCGCCGAACGGGGATTGGACAAGTATTTGGAGCTGAGGGTAATGCCAACTACCGAGGAAAACGGCAAACTGGCCTATTATACCATTACCGCACGCGACATTACCGACGAGCGTACTATCAGCATGGAACAGCGCCGCCACGACAAGGAACTGAGTGCCGCTAACAAGCAAATTAATACCTATGAGCAGAAGTTGCAGTACCTGCTGCAGCACTGCGACATGTTCGTCTGGGAGTTCGACCTGGCAACGCGCCACATCAAGTTCTCACGCTCGCTCACTAATGTGGTGTTCTCCGACAATCGCGATGTTTATATGAGTTGGTTGTTCGAAGACGAACGTGAACAGGCCGACCGCAACCTGGTGGAGACCATGATGAAGGGAAAGGACTTTAATACCATCCACCACTTTACCCACACACCTGTCAACGACTCTCCCTGCTGGTATGCCCTGACTGGAACTCCGACGTTCAACAGCAACAACCAGTTTGTTGGCTATTTCGGCATTGCACGCGACATCACCAAATTGATGCAGACACAGGAGAAACTTCGTCAGGAAACCAGGCGTGCCGACGATTCTGGCAAGCTGAAGAGCGTGTTCTTGGCCAACATGACTCATGAGATACGCACACCGCTGAATGCCATTGTGGGCTTTAGCGACCTGCTACAAGTGGTTGACGAGCCTGCCGACCGTCGCGAGTTTATCCGCATCATCCGCAATAACTGCGATATGCTGCTGCGACTCATCGACGACATCATCGAGGCTTCAAACATGAATCAGGGACCTATAGCCGTCGACCCCAAGGAGGTAGACTTCGCCCTTGCCTTCAACGACATCTGCCAGACGCTGGCCCAGCGAGTGCAGGAACCTGGTGTGGAGTTTATCGTTGACAATCCCTATCAGTCGTTTGTCACGACCCTCGACAAGGGACGCATGCAGCAGGTCATCACCAACTTCACCACCAACGCGGTGAAATATACCAAACAAGGACATATCAAGGTGGGCTATCGCTATATGGCCGAGCACGATCTTCCTCGTCACTCACCGCTCACCGCCCACCATCACTCACAGCTCGAATCTGCATCAGGAGCTCATGACTCACGGGTTGCCCCAAACGACACGCCCTCGAAGGGTATATACATGTATTGCGAGGACACCGGTGCCGGTATCCCACAGGAGAAGCAAGCTGCCGTGTTCGACCGCTTTGTCAAGCTGAACGACTTTGTGCAGGGCACAGGTCTCGGCCTCAGTATCTGTAAGACCATTGCCGACCGCTGCGATGGCCATATCGGCGTCGACAGCGAGGGCGAGGGTCAAGGCTCTACGTTCTGGATCTGGATTCCATGCGAACAGAAGACCACTCACGATTAACCAGCCATCATCAACTATTCACCATCCACATGCAAATCAGCAAATACATGCTCGCCAGTGAGCGCGACCGGCTTTGGGGACTCACCGTAACCACCATCGGCTACGAGGAGATTGGTCCCCGTGACAGCTATCCTACCCGTGGACATGCTGACGGCTACTACTTTGAACTGGACAAGGGCCGCATCCTCCCTGAGTACCAACTGCTCTATATCATCGAGGGCGAGGGTATCTTTCACAGTCGTACCGTACCTGAGGCGCGTCTGAAAGCGGGCGACTTCTTCCTGCTCTTTCCAGGTGAATGGCATAGCTATCATCCCATAGGTCCGAAGGGTTGGACAAAATACTGGATAGGCTTCAAGGGTGATAACATGGACAACCGCGTTCGTGCAGGCTTCCTCTCGCCTCAGAAACCCATCTACCACGTGGGCTACAGCTCTGAGGTGGAGATGCTCTACAAGCAAGCCTACGAATTTGCCACGCGCGAGGAAGCCTATTCGCAGCAGGTGCTTTCGGGTATTGTCAATCATCTGATTGGCATGATGTACTCCTTGGAGCGTAACATCGAGCTGAAGAGCCGTAACCAGAGCCATGTCGACATGATCAGCCGTGCTCGTCTGCGTATCCGAGAGTCGCTCGAGTCATCGCTGACCATCCAGCAGGTGGCCGAAGAGATGGGCGTCAGCTACAGCAACTTCCGCAAGTTGTTCAAGGAGCATACCGGCCTCTCGCCTGCCACCTACCAGCAGGACCTGCGGCTGCAACGTGCCAAGGAGTTGCTCTCCACTACCGACATGAGCATCAAGGAGATAGCCTATCGTCTCAACTTCGATTCGCCCGACTACTTCTCGGCAAAGTTCAAGATCAAGACCGGGCACAAGCCCAGCGACCTGCGAAACGGATGAGGGAATTAGAGGAAGTATTATTGTTAAATCATACTAAACGAGCCATGCTGTGAGGAAAAAGTTGTAACTTTGCGCCCGATTTCAACATTACACCTCGCATTCCCCCTCCTACAGGAGGGGTTAGGGGAGGTCACTAAATCGTATTAGCTGATGATGATTCTAATGGGTATGCCCTTGTGGGCATGGATTGTTTTTTACGTTCTGGTCTTCGCGATGCTTATTGTAGACCTGAAGATGTTTGCCCGCAAGGGAGAGCACGAGGTCAATGTTAGTGAGGCATTGAAGATGACGGGTGTATGGATAGGCGTCTCGCTTCTATTCTGTGCAGGCATCTATTTCTTCTATCCCGACGACGGTGCCGAGAAGGCCACCGAGTTCCTTGCAGGCTATCTCATCGAAAAGTCGCTGTCGATGGACAACCTTTTTGTGTTCCTCATGCTGTTCTCGTTCTTCGGCATCGAGCGGAAGTATCAGCACGAAGTACTCTTCTGGGGTATCTTTGGCGCGTTGGTGCTGCGCAGTATCTTCATCTTTGCCGGTGCGGCTATGGTCGAGCGCTTCGAATGGATATTGGGGCTCTTTGGCCTTTTCCTGCTCTATACGGGAGCGAAGATGTTTGCCCATAACGACGAACAGCAGGGCGATCCTGGCAATAATTTCATTGTGCGGCTGTTCAAGCGCTTCTTCCCCGTGACCGACAAGATGCACGAGGACTATTTCTTCGTCAAGGAAGCTAACAAGAAGGGCACGCTGCGATGGGTGGCTACGCCTCTCTTCATCACCCTACTGGTCATCGAGACCACCGACGTGGCTTTTGCCGTCGACTCTATTCCAGCCGTGTTCTCTGTGTCACGCGACCCCTTTGTTGTGCTCACCTCTAACATTTTTGCTATTCTGGGTCTGCGCGCACTTTATTTCGCGCTTGCAGCCGTAGCCAAGTATTTCACTTATCTGAAGTACGGACTCGGTATTATCCTCATCTTCGTGGGCGTGAAGATGCTGCTTGCTATGAACGAATATATCAATGCCCTCGGCTCCTACGTAGGTCTACAGCTCAATATGCCTCATATTGAGGTGCCCACGCTCTGGTCGTTGGCATTTATCTTTGGCGTCCTCGTCCTGTCGATGGGCCTGTCAGTTGTTTTCTCCAAGAAATCTTAACTATCATCTCTTAACTCTCTTTCATGAACATCGCGATATTCGTTTCAGGAAGCGGTTCCAATTGCGAGAACCTTATCCGTTATTTTCAGGGTGACGAGCGTATCAACGTGTCGCTCGTAGTCAGCAATAAGGCCGATGCCTATGCCCTTGTACGTGCCCAGCGCTTGGGTGTGCCTACGGCAGTGGTTAGCAAGACCGAGTTGAACGATGCCAACGTGATGATTCCGCTTCTTCAGCAGTATGAGGTAAGCTTCATCGTGCTGGCCGGATTCCTGCCCTTGGTGCCCGACTTCCTCATCGATACCTTCCCCCGCCGCATCGTCAACCTCCATCCTGCCTTGTTGCCTAAATATGGTGGTAAGGGCATGTGGGGCCATCACGTACACGAGGCCGTGAAGGCTGCCGGTGAAACAGAGACGGGCATGACCGTCCATTGGGTCACGCCCGTCTGTGATGGTGGCGAGATTATTGCCCAGTACAGGGTGGCACTGTCGCCCGACGACACCGTCGATGACATCGCCGAGAAAGAACATCAGTTGGAGATGCAGTACTTCCCGCTGGTCGTTGAACAGGTGCTGAACACCCTCTTAGCCCCATAGGCCTTATTCGCCTTATTGGGCCCCATAGGCCCCATTAGTTAATAGATGGCACTGAACGTTTTCGTGTCCATTAGGTGACGGTCTGTTATCTTGATGTCAGGAATGACTGGCAGACACATGAATGCCATCGTGATAAATGGCGATTTCATCTTACAGCCAATCTCTTTCACCTTTTCCTGAATGCAAAGGGTGCGGAAAGCAATCTCATGACCACTCATAGGGGCCATCAGTCCGGCTATGGGCAGGGGGATGTCCATCATCTCGTTGGGGGTGACCACCACTTGTCCACCTCGCATCTCTACAATTCGGTTGATAGCTTTCACCAGATATTCGTCGCTGGAGCCGATAGCCACGATGTTATGACAGTCGTGGGCCACCGATCCTGCTATAGCGCCATTACTGATGCTAAAGCCGCGTACCAGTCCTACCACAGGTTTGGCACCTGGTATATACCGGTTGTACACCACTATCTTCTGTACCTCTGTCCAAGGATAGCGTGAATCGAACAAGGGATTTCCGGTTAGTTCTACTTCATCGTGCTCTGTCAGCAGACTACCGTCGAAAGCATGAATGACGTGTACAGTATCGCCTGGCTTCAGGTCGATGTTGATATCGGCAGCAGTGATGGGGGCTGCTACGAAATGATTCGGGAACTGGAAGTCCAGAATTTTATCATCCGTATTGGAGTGGTCTGAGGGCAGACTGGCGTTATAGTTGAATACCTCTTGACCACGGATGACGGTGCTCTCTACACGGAAATGGGGCGTGATGCGGTCTACGGTAATGAAAGTGGCTGGGTCGCCTGTCTGCAGCAATCCCCAGTTCTGTTTATAGTGCTTCTGTGCGTTGACGCAAGCTGCCTGCAGCACATCCCACAAGGCATAGCCGTCAGCCAGGGCGCGCTTCACGATGAGGTTAATGTGGCCGCGTACGAAGTCATCGGGATGACAGTCGTCCGTGCAAAGCATCACCATGTTGGGACTCTCGGCAATGAGTGGACTGAGCAACTCGTAGTCCTTGGCGGCACTGCCCTCGCGGATGATGACCTTCATGCCGGCATTGATACACGAGCGTCCCTCCTCAAGCGTAGAGCACTCATGGTCGGTGGTGATGCCAGCCCCAGCATACAGGTCGCGCTGACGTCCTGTGAGTCCTGGGGCATGACCATCCACAGGCTTCCCGTTGCGTTGCGCAGCCTTGATTTTCTTCATCACTTCCTTATCGTTTGCCAGCACACCGGGATAGTTCATCATCTCTGCCAGGAAACCAATATCCTCGCGAGCCATCAGTTCCTCCGTGTCTTTGGCGTTAATCACGGCACCGCTGGTTTCGATATCGCCGCCTACAGCAGGCACGCAACTGGGGGCGCCAAAGCAGAAGTTGAAACGCGCCTCGAGGCCGGAGCGAATCATGTAGTCAACACCCTCTACGCCTAATACGTTGCCAATCTCGTGTGGATCGGCTATGACGCCTATTGTTCCGTGACTGACGGCTATACGTGCAAACTTGTGGGGCACCATCATACTGCTTTCAATATGCACGTGGCTGTCAATGAATCCTGGCATCAGGTAAGGCCAGGGCTTTTCTTGCTCAGGAAGCTGACACCGTTTTATTTCTACGATAGTCTCATCCTGAATGATGAGTTCGCCGTCGAATATCTCACGACGCACCACATCGACGATATGTCCTTTTACATTATCCATAGTATTCCCTTTTATGCGGTAGCAAATTCTTCACTTTTCACTTTTCACTTTTCACTCTTCACTCTTCACTTTTCACTTTTCACTTTTCACTTTCTTAAAGTAGTCGTTGTACATCTTGATACTGAACACAATGATGCTGCATGTAGCCGTCACCAGGTTGGTAAGAAACAGCGACCAGATAATCTCTGGCTTATGGAGCAGTCCTTGCAGCATAAACGCCAAACTGCCGATACCCATCATCAGGAAGGTAGGCAGGGCGATGCCGTCAGTATTGCGAGTGCGAATGGTAGCAATTGCCTGGGGCAGATAACCCAGAATCATGCCAATAGTGGCTACGTAACCACAAATTTCAAATACGAGTCCTTGTTCCATAGGTTTTTAGTTTAAGATTTTGCAAAGATACGAAAAAATCCGAGAAACATAACTTTTTCCCGGATTTTTTTGAATAAGTGATGACAAAAAAATAACTTGGTACAAATGATTAATGGAACACGAAGATACGAAGTTTTTCGTTCTCGTGAAATCATCTTCCTTTCTTCGTTTCTTCGTGTTTAGTTAAAATCATACCCACTTATTTTTATACGATTACTAAATGGGAAATAAATTCCCCCTCCTACAGAAGGGATTCTTTGAAAGCAAAGCGGCAAAGCCGAGCGAGGGGAGGTCACTAACTGATGCGTTACCCCTTGTTTTTAAGGTAATTAGCGAAGATTCGTGCTGCACTCTCTACCTTTGCTGCGCAGGGCCGCTTCTTATAGTACTCGGCTGTACGGGGCGACGCTACATAGGATGATGATGCCTTTTCGTAGCCCTTCAGCCCGAGTATCTCGGCACAGATGAGGCTTCCGTTCTCTTCCTTCGATTTAGCCAGTAGGTCTTGTACCACCTTGTAACAAGCCGACTTGCCTTCGCGATCACTACCCTCTGTCTGTCCACAGTCGAGGCCGACGAGCATGACGATGCCCGATACGGCTCCACACATCATGCGCATACGACCTACACCACCGCCAAAGCCGGCACCTATCTTCTTGGCTATTGTCTCGTCGAGACCGTATAGATCCGCAAAGGCTGCCACTACACTTTGGCAGCAACCGTAGCCCGCCATGAAATTCTCCACTGCTTGAGCCACTCTTTTGTCTAATTCATGATTTGATTCCATGCTATATAACTAAGGTTACAGACCCCACCCCTGCCCCTCCCTTGAAGGGAGGGGAGTGCCCTGCGGATTGACTTCTCCGGCGGTAGCCGATCTCCTCCCTTCAAGGGGAGGGGCAGGGGTGGGGTCTGTATTGTTATTATTCATGTTTGTTTTCGCTTTATCGAAAAGTTTGCTGCAAATATACATAAATACAGATGAAAAACAAAACAGATAGCTGTTTTTTTACTTTTTCTTTGGTGTTTCGCTCTCTTATTCGTATCTTTGCAGTCGGCTTTTCGCCCGATTACAACATGATACCTCGCATTACCCCTCCTACAGGAGGGGTTAGTGGAGGTCATTAAATTCAGTATGAAAAAGATTTACAAGGCACACATTCTTTTTACGAAAGAGAAGGATCGTTTCGAGGTATTTGAAAATGGTTACATTGCTGTGGAGAACGGTAAGGTGACGGGCGTTTCTACAAATCTGGCCGAGCTGGAAAGTCAGGAGGCAGAGGTTATCGACTTTGGCGATAAACTGCTCATTCCTGCCATGAACGATATGCATGTACATGCCCCGCAGGTTCATAACCAGGGTGTGGCGATGGACCTGGAATTGCTCCCGTGGCTACAGAACTACACCTTCCCCGAGGAATCGAAGTATGCCGACGTGGACTATGCCGAGCGTATGTATCGCCGCTTCCTGCATACACAGTGGCTGTTCGGAACGATGCGCAGCGTCGTCTTCGGTACCGTTCATACGGACAGCACACGGGTGCTGATGAAACTCTATCAGGAGGCTGGCATGGGCGCACTGGTGGGTAAGGTGGCCATGAACCGCAACTGTCCCGACACCCTCTGCGAAGATGTCGATGTTGCTGTCGCAGGCTACGAGCAACTCATCGCCGAGTTCACTCAAACCTCAAATCTCAATCCTCAAACCTCAAATCTCGTTCGTCCTATCATTACGCCGCGCTTCGTCCCCTCGTGTACGCCGGAATTACTAAAAGCGTGTGGTGAGTTAGCCAAGAAATACCAGTTACCTGTGCAGTCGCACCTGTCTGAAAATGTTTCTGAGATAGCGTGGGTGGCTGAGTTGGAACCTGATAGTGAGAGCTATGGTGATGCCTATAATCATTACGGACTTTTCGGACAGACACCCACTATCATGGCACATTGCGTATGGACAGCGGGGAGCGAACTGGAGCTGATGAAGAAGAATGGTGTGATGGTTGCCCATTGTCCTACGTCTAACTTCAATCTGTCGTCAGGCATGGCACCTATCCGCACACTACTTGACGAGGGTGTGTGCATAGGCTTAGGCAGTGACATCAGCGGTGGTCACGACCTCAACATGTTCCGAATGCTGGTCTATGCCATTCAGGTCAGTAAGATGCACTACCAACTTGACCACAACAAGGCATTCCTCACCCTCCCGGAAATATTCTGGATTGCTACCAAGTCGGCAGGCAGCTTCTTCGGCAAGGTAGGCAGCTTCGAGCCTGGTTACGATTTCGATGCACTGGTCATCGACGATGCCGTGCTCTATCCTTCCGAGTACTCGCTGTTACACCGTTTGGAGCGTTTTATCTATGTCGGCGATGACCGCCAGATAGCCCACCGCTTCTGCCGTGGTCGGGAAATCCCCGAGCCGAAGCTTCAATAGACATTATTGTTGTTATATATCCGCTTATCCTACACCAAATACTGATTTACAGTTAGTTGCAAACAAATTATCTGTATTTTATCCGCTACTTATCCTACACCAACGCCTTTCCTCGTTTGGCAGTTTCGGTGTCCAGAGCAGGGCTATTTGGATGCTTAACAGGGGCTGTTTGATGTCCTGAGAGGGGCTGTTTGATGTCCTAACAGGGGCTGTTTGCTTTCGTACGAACTGTCCGAACTTTTGTCCGGACAGTTCGGACTCCCCAAAGTTTGTTGGTGTAGGATAATTACGCATAAATAGCGGTTATTATATCCATAACCCATTGAAAATGAGTGCTTGGTGTAGGATAGCGGATAATCATGACTTTTTTAGTCCGCGGCACGGAGTACAGGGTGGTAGAGCAGCAGTGACGTAAGTGTCGCTACATGCTTACGAAGCAACACGATAGCAGCTACATTTAGCTTCAGAACGGGCCAATTTGCTTTGCAGAAACAGACTTGTAGAGGTATCCATGCCCAGGCGTTAGCATGGTGAGCGTGCCCGTCCAGCTACTTCCGTTATACGTGGCGGTGGTGCCGTCCTGCGAAACAATAGTGTCTCCTGCTTCCGCGTTTGTGATGGCCGCAGCAATGCTCTTCGCTTCCCCACATGGATAGGCCATCCAGTTCCAGCCTTTCTTCAGTTCGATACAATCGGTGGTGCCATCATGCAGTTGTCCGCTGAAGGTCAGCGTGACGGCCTCGTCGGCCAGCACCTTGTAGGCCTTACCCGCCTCCAACGTCGTGAGGCCGCCCGTCATGCCATACTGCGGGTCGCGTATCAGCTCCTCCGTCTGACTCACGATGCGGCTACATTTCTCCTTCAGCTGTTCGAGCGGCAGCGGCTCCTGCAGGTACGACGACACCCAGTTCCAGCCTTTCACCAAGGTGAGCGTCTGCCCTTCACTGTCGGATGATTCCAGTACTGTCACATTAAAAGGGACCTCATGTGGGTGGTATTTTGGGGAATGAACAAAGAAAAGGGAAGAAAAATTTGCTGACGAAGATTCAACTCCAAAATGGTTCCTAAGTTGTAGGCCACCCTTCCAAACGTTACCTCCAAGAGATAAGAACAATGTTTTTGGAAGGTCTGTTGGTGACAATCAGTGGATGAATGCAACGGCAGGCTCGGCTGCAGACAATACTCCATAGCCGTCTTCTTTTTCAATAACTGGATATTTCTTTTCTTCCATGTGGCGATTGAGCAAATAAAAATGTGCGTGCATCGAGATGCACGGGGCAAGGATAGACAAAAAAATCCGAACCGCCAAGCGATTCGGAGAAAAGTTGCTGTTTTAGTCTTCGCTTTTCATTCGATTTTTTTTCATTCCGTTATGACTGGTTGCGGGAATCGGCTTATGTGTGATGGGCTATGGTGATTTGCACGCTCATACGAGGCTGTTGGGCTTCAGTTTGAAGGAATGCTCAATGCTGTTCATTTCCTCAAGGAAAGCCTTGTCGACCTTCAGACGCTGCTCGATGGTGGTGCAGCTGTGGATGACGGTGGAATGGTCGCGCCCGCCGATGAGCTTTCCAATGCGTGCACTGGGCATCTTCGTGTACTTCTGTGCCAGATACATCGACACCTGACGGGCTTGCACATATTCGCGCTTGCGGCTCTTGCTGAACACGTTCTGCTGGGTGACACCGAAGTGGCTGCATACTTTCTCGAGGATGTCGTCGATGGTGAGCGGGTGGTTGTCTGTCTTCACGGCACGCTTGATGACGCGCTCGGCCAGATGCATGTCAATATGGGTGTTGTAGACGATGCTGTGGGCCATGAGCGAGTTGACGACGCCCTCTAAGTCGCGCACGGAGCCGTTGGCGGTCTGGGCAATGAACTGGATGACGTCAGTGGGAATCTTCAGGCCGTCGCGGCGGCACTTCGAGTTTAGGATGTCGATACACAACTGCACGTTGGGCTTCTCGAGCTCGGCAATGAGTCCACAGGAGAAACGCGTAAGCAGGCGTTCCTTCACACTGACGAGGTCGACAGGCGGGCGGTCGCTGGCCAGCACAATCTGCTTGCCAAGACGGAACAAATGGTCGAAGATATAGAAGAAGGTGTCGAGCGTCTTCTCCGTTGTCCACTCCTGAATATCGTCGACAATCAGTACGTCGATGGTCTGATAGAAGTTGATGAAATCGTTGAGCGTATTCTGGCGGACTGCGTCGGTGTACTGTACTTGGAACAGGCGGGCCGACACGTAGAGCACGCGCTTGCGCGGATACATCTTCTTAGTCAGCACACCGATGGCATTGATCAGATGGGTCTTGCCGCAGCCAGAGGGACCATAGATGAAGAAGGGATTGAAAGTCGACTTGCCTGGATGCTGGGCAATGGATATTCCTACGGTTCGCGGCAGCTTGTTGGCGTCGCCTTCGATATAGTTGTCGAAAGTCTTTTTCTTGTCTAACTGGGGATCAAGGTCCTGTGGAACGGCAGCGTCGAGCAACGTGGGTGACAAGTTGATTCGTGTTGTCTGCAGTGGCGTTTCGAGGTCGGAAGCAACCTCGCCCTCGTTCTCCTGTGTGATGCCGTGCTCCTTGTCGGTGACGATGCGATAGGTAAGCTGCACCTTGGCCTTGAAGCTGTTGGCAAGTGCCCACCCCATGAGTCTGACGAAGTTCTGCTCCAGATATTCGTAGAAGAACATGCTGGGCAACTGAACCAGCACAGTCTTCTTGAGTTCGTCGTACGACTCGAAGACGATGGGCTCAAACCACGTTTTATATGTCTGCTCCTCGACGTTCTGCCTGATCAGATGGAGGCAGTTGTCCCAGAGCGCCTGATGACTCTGTTGCATGTAGGCGGTAATATTTTTTTTGTTCTAAAGAATTGAGTGTTTATGACAAGATTATGTCTTGCTTTCAGCTTTTCAAGTGCAAAGGTCGGAAAAAAAAATGAAACGAGCAAATTGCTCAAAAATACAAGTTAATTGTACAATCAACGTAAGTCGCTCGAATAAGGCTTATTATATTGTTTCACGATTTTTTATGTGTTCATGCTCTTGCAAATATAGAACCCCCTGTATGACAGGTAGATATAAAACAAGAAACGAGTTTTTCAACCCATTTCTTATTTAGACAAAATAAATTTTACTTATCTTTTTTACCAAACACGGAGAAGTGGACGTACCGCTTAGGATGCCTTTTCAGGTCAATGACCAGCGAGTCGGCGTCACGCATGGTGTTGGAGAGGTGGGTGTAGAGCGACGGGTCTCTCATCAAGAGTCCCAAGGTGCCTTCCTTGCTGTTCAGGGCGGTAGTCATCTGCTGCACGTTGGCCAGCGTAGCGTCGACCTTCTGCATGGTGGCAGCCACGTCTACCTGATTGAGTTGCTGCGTCAGTCCTTCGGTGTTGGTGAGCACGCCGTTGGCCTTTTCCATCATCTGTGGCATTTCGCGGTTCAACGAAACTGTCAGGGCGTTAAGCTGCTGTGAGGTGCTTGTAAGGCTTGCAGTGATGTTCTCTACGTTATGGAGTGACTGGGCGATGGTGGGGTCGGCCAACAGGGCATTGACGCTCGCGAGGATGGAGTCGATCTTCGGTAGCATCTGCTGTATCTGGGGCACCATTTCGGCAGCCTTGCCCATGGCTCCTTGCTGCATGCCACCACTGATAGTGTCGCCTACGGACAATACGTCAGAGGGGTTGTCGCCAAACTTCAGCTCCAGCTTCACGTTGCCAAGCAGGTCGCTCGAGATCTCTGCACGCGTACCCTTGGTCAGTCGGAGCTGCTTGTCGAGTCCTACGACGGCCACGATATGGTCGGGCTGACTGTAATCGTAGTCGATAGCCTCGACCACTCCCACCTTAAAGCCGTTGGCATAGACGGGACTCGAAGCTGAAAGTCCGCTGACATCACTGAACACGGCATAGTACTTGTTTCCGCTCCCTACCAAGGTCAGGCCTTTGAGAAACTGCATGCCGAAGTAGAGCAGGACAATACCAAGTACTGCTACGATGGCTATCTTCACCTCGTTCTTTACACTTTTCATATCTCAAAATCTTTATTTCTTACGCTTTCTATATTCCTGCCGGGCCTTCTCAATATCCATCCTTGCACCGTCCTTGAAGGCAATGATAAATGCCTGCGGGAACTTGACGGACACTTCCTTGCGGAGCCGGCATATTTCATCATAGTCGGTCGAGGAGCCTACGGTGTACTTCCAGATGCCCCCTTCCTTGTAGTTACCTACGTCCGTGAGACCCTTGAATTCTTTGGAACCTGCCTTCAGCTTTGTTCCACTGGTCAGGAACTGTACCTTGAAAACAGGAGCATCGTCCTGAGGCGACTGAGTTGTCTGGGGTATCTGAGTCGTCTGAGGCTGCTGGGGCGTTTGGTCTTGCTGAGGTTGCTGGACTGCCTTCTCCTCTTGAACCTTTTTCTCCTCTTGAACCTTCTTCTCCTCTTGAACCTTCTTCTCCTCTTGAACCTTCTTCTCCTCCTGAACCTTCTTCTCCTCCTTTGGTCTCTCTATGGTCTGTGGCACATTCCCAATCTTACGTTGGTAGTCTTGAAAAGCCTTCAGCATGCCGCGGGCATATTTTTCCGTAGAGCTATCGGCATTCATGAACTGCTCTTCGTCGGTCGTTGAGATGAACCCCAGTTCCAGCAGGCAACCAGGCATCGATGTCAGGCGCAGCACGGCGAGGTTGTCCTGATGGGCACCTTGATCTTGTCGGCCTGTTGCAGCGCAGACGTGCTTCTGCATGAGCTTGGCCAGTTCTACGCTGTTTAACATGTTGTCGTCCTGCATAAACTCGAACAAGATGTCGCTTTCAGGCGAACGCGGATCATAGCCCTGATAGGTCTGAAGATAATTGTCCTCCAGCAATATGGCTTCATTCTCGCGCTTTGCCACCTCCAGGTTTTCAATAAAGCCGGCCTTACCGGTGTTCCGCCCTCGACCTAAGGTATAGGTTTGGAACCCACGTGCAATCCTTCCCTTTGGTAGCGCGTTGATGTGGACAGAGATGAACAAGTCGGCTTTGTTCTTGTTGGCAATCTCTGCCCGCTGCCATAGCTCCAGAAAGCGGTCGGTTTTACGGGTGTAGATAACCTTTACGTCAGGACAGTTCTGCTCAACCATCTTTCCAAAAGCCAACGCATATCGTAATGTCAAGGTCTTTTCCTTGGACATCTTTCCACAGGCACCAGTATCCTTGCCGCCGTGTCCGGCGTCAATGACGAGCGTAAACTTCTTTGCCCCGATACTTTCCAAAGGTATCAGGCAAAGAATGAGAAATACTATTGAAACAATCTTTTTATACAACATTCGTCTGCAAAATTACCAATTATCGATGAGAAAACCGACGTATGCTATTCAGTTTTATCATTTATTAAGTGTAACTCAACCCCCGCTCCGGCACAGTCGGCACCCATAGGCGGGTTCATCTTCGTAAGCTTGATGTCGACAGCTGTAGTTTCTGGATAGGCATGGAAGACAGCGTGGGCAATACGTCCGGCCACGTGTTCTAACAGTTGAGACGGCAAAACCATCTCTCGTTCTATCAGGTGGCAAAGCTCGGCGTAGTTCACCGTGTCGGCCACGTCGTCGGTGATTAGCGCGCGTGATATATTATAATGTACGCGAAGGCTGACAAGATACTCGCCTCCCACCCTGCGCTCCTGCGGCAGCACACCGTGATAGGCATACAGCCGCAGGTCTTTGATATAGATACAACTTTGAACTTTCAATTATCAATTATCAATTGTCAATTATCAATTCTTGTCATCCACACCGACTGGCTCCGCAGTTCTTGCAGATAAGGCAGCCCTCCTGATAGACCAGAGGCTCATGTCCACATACGGGACATTTTTGTCCGCGGGCCTCGGTACCGTCGGTGACGTACTTCTTCAGGGCACGCTCGACGCCGTTCTTCCACGTGTTGATGCTCTCGCTCTTCAGCTGTAGCGAGCTCACCAACTTGATGACGTGGTCAATGGGCATTCGATAGCGTAGCACACCACTGATGAGCTTCGCATAGTTCCAGTACTCGGGGTTGAACTTCTCCGACAGTCCCTCGACGGTGGTCTTGTAGCCACGTTTGTTCTCGAACTGGAAGTCGTAGCGCTTTGTACCGTCGGGATTCATCTGTTTGATAATCTTTCCCTTAGTGACCGACTTCGGTAGCATGATACCTTCTTCCTCGTCCTGTAAACCAGTGAAGATTTCGTAGGGATAGCCGTCAAGCAGACCGACGAAGGCCACCCACTTCTCCTTGTTGTTCTGGAAGCGCACCACATCGCACTCCAGCACCTGTGGCCTGACCTCGGTTACGGTGGGATGCTTGCAGGGGACTTTCTCCTTCGGAGCTACTTCCATGTTGTTGTCCTTTACCTGCTCGTCGTCGTTTTTCTTCTTGTCTTTCTTCGACACCGAGATCATCACGCCGGCACGCGAACCGTCACGATAGATGGTACAACCTTTACAGCCCGAACGCCAAGCCTCGACGTAGAGGCGGTTTACCAGTTCTTCATCGACATCGTTGGGTAGGTTCACGGTGACGCTGATAGAATGGTCTACCCACTTTTGGATAGCACCTTGCATGCGCACCTTCATCAGCCAGTCAACATCGTTGGCTGTAGCCTTGAAGTAGGGCGAACGGGCTACCAGTTCGTCAATTTCCTCCTGCGTGTAGCGGTTGTCAGGATCAAGTCCCTGTACCTTCATCCATTCCAAGAACTTCGGGTGGTAGACGATATACTCCTCGAAGGCATCGCCCACCTCGTCGACGAAATCCACGTGTACGTTGGTATCGTTGGCGTTCACCTTACGGCGACGCTTATAGAAGGGCATGAACACTGGCTCAATGCCACTCGTTGTCTGTGTCATCAGACTGGTGGTACCCGTAGGAGCGATGGTCAGACACGCAATGTTACGACGCCCGCACTTCACCATCTCTTCGTACAGCTTTCCGTCGGCTTCCTTCAGGCGCAGAATGAACGGGTTCTGCTGCTCGCGCTTGGCATCGTAGATCTCGAAGGCACCACGTTCGCGGGCCATCTCGACACTGGCTCCGTAGGCAGAAAGTGCCAGCGTGCGGTGCACCGACACCGCGAAGTCGGTAGCCTCCTGCGTGCCATAACGAAGGCCCATGGCGGCAATCATGTCACCCTCTGCAGTGATGCCCACACCGGTACGACGTCCTTTTGAGCTCTTCGCCTTGATCTTTTCCCATAGATGATACTCGGCACCCTTCACTTCCATCGACTGCGGATCCTGCATGATCTTCTCCATGATGAGGTCTATCTTCTCCAGCTCCAAGTCCACGATGTCGTCCATGATGCGCTGGGCAGCACGCACGTGCTCACGGAACTTGTCAAAGTTGAATGAAGCTTCCTGCGTAAAGGGATTCTCCACATACGAGTAGAGGTTGATACTGAGCAGTCGACATGAGTCGTAGGGACAGAGGGGAATCTCACCGCAGGGGTTCGTTGACACCGTGCGGAAGCCCAGGTCGGCATAGCAGTCGGGAATGCTCTCGCGCAGGATGGTATCCCAGAACAGCACACCTGGCTCGGCACTCTTCCATGCGTTGTGCACAATCTTTCCCCACAGTTCCTTGGCCTCTACCTCGCGCACGAATTGCGGTTCGTCGCTATCGATGGGGAACTGCTGCTGGTAGGTCTTACCAGCAACGGCAGCCTCCATGAATGCATCGTCAATCTTCACCGAGACGTTGGCACCAGTCACCTTGCCTTCGGTCATCTTCGCGTCGATGAACGCCTCACTGTCAGGATGCTTGATGCTCACCGAGAGCATCAGTGCACCGCGTCGGCCGTCCTGTGCCACTTCGCGCGTACTATTACTATAACGTTCCATGAAGGGCACGAGGCCTGTCGATGTCAGTGCCGAATTGTTCACGGGCGACCCCTTCGGACGGATATGGCTCAGGTCGTGGCCCACGCCGCCGCGCCGCTTCATCAGCTGCACCTGCTCCTCGTCGATGCGCATAATGGCACCGTAGCTGTCGGCATCACCGTCCAGACCGATGACGAAGCAGTTGCTCAATGATGCCACCTGATGGTTATTGCCGATACCCGTCATCGGACTACCGGCAGGCACGATGTAACGGAAATGGTCGAGCAACTCGAAAATCTGCTCGTCGCTCATCGGGTTCTGGTATTTCCGTTCCATACGGGCAATCTCACGGGCCAGACGCCAGTGCATATCAGTAGGCGACAGCTCGTAGATAATGCCCGCTGAATCTTTCATTGCATACTTGTTCACCCAGACACGGGCGGCCAGCTCATCGCCGGCAAAATAGGCAAGAGAGGCTTGCAAAGCCTCCTCATAGCTATAGGTTTTCTGTGGTTCCATAAGGTTTATTGAAATTATGTCTGCAAAGTTACTCACTTTCCTCGACATGACAAACTCTTTTGACCGAAATATTTTCATCAAGTGGAACAATCCATGCTTCGGACAATAAATGAATCATTTTTCTCAGAAATCGTAGCTTCCTTCATCGGATTATTCGTACTTTTGCAGCCAACATTCGCTACAATTCATAACTAAATACTAAAACATGATGACGAAGAGACTATTCATTGCGGCTGTCGTCTGCCTTCTTTCGGCAGGTATAGCCCATGCACAGCGTTTCACCGACAAGATCGATCGTGGCCTCGTAGCCGTGCCCACCAATGGAATGTTCCTATCGTGGCGCAAGTTCGGTAACGAGTACTATGACACGAAGTACAACCTCTATCGCAACGGGTCGAAGATTGCTTCGAACCTGGATGTCACAAACTATCAGGATGCTTCAGGCAATGCTTCGTCGACCTATCAGGTTGAGGCCATCGTCAATGGCCAGAGCACTGGCCTTTGCGAGGGCGTTAAGCCCTGGGGCGATGCCTACTTCGACGTGAAGGTCAAGCCTGTGGTGAACCGTTCCGGCAAGACCATTGGCAATTCGACCACCGATGGCGCCTCGACCACCAGTGGCTATACGTTGAACGACGTGAGCCTGGCCGATGTCGATGGCGATGGAATCACCGAGTTCATCGTGAAGCGCAACAATTCACAAGGCAACCTGCGTCAGACTTCAAATACGACCGACTTCAACCTCTACGAGTGCTATAAGCTTGATGGCACCCGTCTGTGGTGGATTGACCTTGGTCCCAACCTCATGGCAGGCCCCGACGAGCAGTGGGATATGATTGGCTGCGACTGGAATATGGATGGCAAGGCCGAGGTGGTGATGCGCGGTGCCGACAACATGATTATCCATACTGCCACGGGCAAAACCATTAACGTAGGTGACATGAGCTACGACAATGGTGCTGGCAGGAGCGAACGCGAGGAGTACACCCATCATGGTAAGGAATATCTGCTCTACCTGAACGGAGAGACCGGCGAGCCTATGTACGGCTGGGACGGTTCTGGCAGTTGGACGCCCGAAGAGTATCCGCTGCCACGCTTCGAGCAGGGCGAGGCTGCCGATGTCTACAACTCCACTTCAGCCGAATATGCTGCCGTCTGGGGAGAGCAGGACACGGGTCACCGTTCCTGCAAGCATTACTTCGGTGCTCCCTATATCGACGGTGAGCGCCCCTACCTGTTCTTGGGCCGTGGTGCCTATTCACGCCATAAGATGTGCGTACTCGACCTTTCGAGCGGTACACCGGTGCAGCTGTGGCGTTGGAACTGCTACGACAAGAACTCTGCTTGGTACGGAAACGGCTTCCATAACTATCAGATTGCAGATGTCGACATGGACGGACGCGATGAGATTGTCTTTGGTTCAATGATTATCGACGACAACGGCATGGGACTCTGCACTACTGGATTGGGACACGGTGATGCACAGCATGTGGGCGACCTCGATCCCTATCGCTGGGGACTGGAGCAGTTTACTTGTCAGGAAGGTTCTCAGGGCAATAGCTATTGGAATGCCACTACAGGCGATATGTACTACCGCAAGGCCGACGGTGGTGACGATGGCCGCGCTTTGGCAGGCAATTTCACCAATGAAGTGCCTGGCGGTCAGGGCCGTAGCGTCTCGTCGGGTGTTATCGGACTGTCGAGCGACAAGGTCATCAACACCAACGGCGATGCCATGTCGGGCACGTATGCCAACCTGAACATGCGCATTTTCTGGGACGGCGATTTGCTTGACGAGATTTTGAACTCGACAGGTGGTGAAGGCCGTCCTGCAGCTATCTTCAAATGGGGTGGCAGCCGTATCTGGTCTTCTACGGGTGCTGTCCACAACAACTCGTCGAAGTGTAATCCTTCAGCACAGGGCGATATCCTTGGCGACTGGCGCGAGGAGTTAGTGCTGCGCACTAGCAACAACTCTGCCCTGCGCATCTTCACTACTACGACCAAGACCAACTACGGCATCTACACCCTCTGGCACGACCATCAGTACCGCAATGCTATGGTGTGGCAGTGCGTGGGCTACAATCAGCCGCCACGTCCAAGCTTTTTCCTTGGCGAGCTTGAAGACATCACCATTGCTCCCCCGCCACTCATGAACGAGGGACGCACGTTGACCACTAACATCTCGACCACTGACGAACACCTGCTCGTTGCGGGCTATCAAAACCAGACTGTCAGTGTAGACAATGGCGCTTCGCCTTGGATTGTTACAGTCAATACTCCTGCCGTTGTAGCAGGCACAGGAAGTAATCAAGCTACACGCAGCACGCCAAAACAGCCCGAGCGCGAGATAACAACCTATACCACCACCTTTACCGGAGGCGCACTCTCTGGTGCTACTCGTTTGGTGAAGCAAGGCGAAGGCGTACTGGTATTGAACAACGTCGAGCACCAGCACACTGGCGAAACCAATATCTGGCAAGGTACCCTGCAGTTCGATGGCAAGATGGCCTCGTCGCCCGTATGGCTGAACCGTCACACCACTTTACTAAGTAATGGAGGCCAGTTCCTGGGCGGACTGAAGGCCGACTACAATGCCACCATCTATCCTGGCGGCAAGGACAATGTGGGTAGCCTCACTGCCTCGACCCTGAAGCTGGGCTTCGGTTCGCGTGTTGTCTTCGACGTACAAGGCACGACAGCCGATCAGCTGAATGCCACTACCTTGACCATTGAGACGAAGGCCTGGGCGAACGGCCCGAAGTACAAGGCACCCGTGTTTGAGTTTACCAATGCCTCTTCTCTGGCCGAGGGTAGCTATATGTTAGGTACAGTGGGAACCCTCAATGGCAATCTCGACGAAGTGATAGTCGAGGGTATCAACGAGAGCGTGACAGCTCGCCTGAGCAATAATGGTGGACAGCTCATGCTTGTCATCGGTGACATGCGCGACGCAACTACCGTCGTTTGGAACGGCACTGCCAACGAAAATACTTGGGATCTGGCTCAGACTCAGAACTTCCTGAACAACGGCCAGCCCGACTATGCTGCCGTGGGAGATGATGTCGTGTTCGACGACAACGCCGCCTCGACCAACGTTGTGGTGAAGGGTGCCGTACGTCCCCACAGCGTTACCTTCAACAACGAGACCAAGGCCTATACCATCAGCGGTGACAGCATCGTGGGTGGAGGCACCATCACTAAGAACGGGGCTGCCACTGTAACCTTCAACAACTGGAACCACACTGGTGCAACCATCATCAATGGTGGTACGATGGTGGTCAATATGCTGGCCAACAATAGCGGTCAGGACTGGGGCTCGTTAGGTAATGCACAGCAGTCCATCACTGTCAATGATGGTGCCACCTTGCGTACCAACGGCGTGATTATCACCGACCAGCAGATCAACGTGAGCGGTGAAGCTACCGTCGACGTGCCCAACAACATGTCGTTCACCATGAACAAAGGCACCAAGGGTAGCGGAGCCACGCTCGTCAAGACTGGCAACGGCACTATGTCGCTCGGCCCGAACAACACCATCGCCAAGCTCGTCATCAAGGCTGGCAGGGTGAATTCCGACGGTTCAAGCAACAAAGACCAGCTACCTGCCAACGTCGAGTTCCAAGGCGGCACACTCTGGGGAGCCAATATGGAAGACACGCCAGGCATCACCAATAACGCCAACTTCGAGGTGCCCCAAGGCAAGACCGGCACGTTCTATGCCAGTTTCCGTGGCGTCTATAATGGTAAGTTGACCGGTGCCGGCACGTTCAATGTCTACACTGGCGGTGTGCGTTGCTACTTCGACGGTGACTGGAGCGAGTTCACCGGCACCATTGTTGCCGACAAGAACAACCGACAGAATAAAAAGGCATACGACCCCATTTGGTCATTCCGCAACACGAAAGGCCTGCCCAATGCCACGCTCAATGTGTCTGAGAACGTGCGTGTGAGCAACGAGGGAAAGAACATCGAGATAGGCAAACTGGGTGGTAAGGGCACGCTGATTGGCAAGGGACAATGGATTCTGGGTTCTAACAATCAGGACTTCTTCCTTACCACTGAAATCGGTGTCACTTCCGAGCGCACCGACCCCTACGGAGGTACGATTTCCAAGGAACCTTCTAATCTGACCAAGCGCGGCACAGGCAAGATGACCATTATGACGTTGGGTAAGCTCAATGCAACGATGACCATTGAAGGTGGTACAGTTTCGTTTAACCAGAATTCGCTCGAGACGCTTGTTTGCGGCACCAACGCCACGACCATCAAGGATGGTGGACGTATTGTGGGTCAGGGACGACTGAACACCCTACAGCTTCAGAGTGGAGGTACGTTGGTGCCTTGCGGATCCACCTCCAACGAGACCACACCCGGTACTATCAAGACCAATGCGTTGCTTAATGTGCAGCAGGGAGCTGTAGTGAACTTCCTTATTAGTAATGGGAAAAACTCGCAGTTGCAGCCGCAAATGATGACTTTTAATGGCACGCTGAAGGTGACCCTCGTCGACGGCTACAGCCCTAAGAGTGGCGACGAGTTCACGCTCTGGACGGTGACGAACACGTTCTCGGGCACTCCTGTATTCGAACTGCCCCAGCTGCCCGACGGACTCTACTGGAATACCGACGGTCTGAAAGACAAGACCGGCGTGCTGCGCATCACGGGCAATGCCTCTGACGGCATCGGACGCATAGGCACTAACGAGACTGTCGAGGCACAGGTGTTCACTACTGGTGGCATGCAGGTGGGCACGATCCAGGCTCGTCGTGCTGACCTGCGACAGGCCGTTCGCCAGCTTGGCGTGCAGTCTGGCATCTACATCGTGAAGATGCAATGCGGGCGCAACTGCCAGAGTGAGACGGTCGTTATCAGATAAGGATTCATCTTCAATAGGTAGCGTTACTGACCCCATCCCTGCAACTACAGGGATGGGGCCAGTATTTATTAATGATTGTACAAATTCCGGTACATTTGTACGTCCATCTCAATAATTACAGGAAAAAACCAAAAAATGATGTACCCTTTTTTTGCGCTATATCAAGAAATGTCGTAACTTTGCACCCGAAACTACAGCAAATCATTCAATTACTATTTCATTAATAACTAACAAAATCAAATCATTATGAAGAAAAGACTACTTTTATCTGTCTTTGCTGCGATGACTGCCGTGTTTACATACGCACACGAAGTGGGCGATTATGTCTACACCTATTCGCAGAGAATGTGTGTAAGCAGTGCCAACCTGCTTACTAACGGCAACTTTGCCGATGCCACCAACGGCTGGACCAGCGCAGAGGGCGGTGCTATCGATGCTAATGCTTGGTCGTCTGAGGCTGGTACGGGTCCTAACGGCGAGAATGTGCTCACCAGCATGGGCGCTGCAGCCAACGGTTCGCTCTGCCAGACGCTGGCTGTTGAGGTCGGTAAGACCTATGTGGTGTCCTTCTGGGTGAAGGGCGAGACATCTGCCAACACCGCTACCGCACAGGCATTCATCAACATGGACGGTTCGCTGACCAAGGTGACCACACCCGATGTGTTCGCTCCCGTCAATGTAATTTCGAGTATCACTTATGCTGCCGACTGGACCGAGGTGGTAGGTGTGGTTGCCGTGAGCGACACACTGTCGACCCATGAGGGCGTGCCCACGCTCGTCATCAACCTCACCGCTATGCCCGAGAACATTTCGGTGACCAACTTCGCCGTGAACGAGGCCAATGAGGTCTACGACGTGCGCAAGCTCCAGCGTATTGTTGACCAGGCCAAGGTCCTGATGAACGTACCGGAGTTCTCTGGCGACCAGTCAGAACTGCAGGGTGCTATCGAAGTTGCTGAGGGTGGTATGTCACAGAATGCCTTTGACGACTTCAGTACCGGTGAGAGTGTTTACGAGGCCTTGAAGCTGGCTTTCGATGCATTCCTTGACAAGTCGTCTGTCGATCTGAAGGGCCTTATCCCCGGTCTCGATATTCCTTCGCTTGCCGGTTGGGGACGTGGCGGCACCTACAAAGCCGAATACAAACTGAACCTGCAGGGCGGCAACTGGGGCCATCTGACCGACGATGCCAATATCGACGCACTGCGTTCGGCCATCCAGTTACAGTATGCCCACACGGCTACCTACAATGCCTTCCACGAGGATCTGCCCGCAGGCAAGTATTTCTTTGCTGCCGAGATTCGCAATGCCAACACGACCAAAACGTCGTGGCCCACTGAACCCGTCTTCAACCTGGAGACTACTTGCACCATGGGTATTGGCGACGTGACAAAGGAAGTAGGTCCTATCGCCGGCGAGTACTACCAGTGGTACTACATGATTGCCGACGTGGCCGAGGACGGGAAGGTCAACTTCAGCATGGCTTGGCCGGGCAATGGTGCCACAGGCGGTGCCTTCTTCATCAGGAACACGGTAGCCCGCGCATTCGACATGAACATCAACAGTAGCGTGGAGCACCTGCAGGCATGGAAAAAGTATATCGCTCAGTGGAATGCTGCCGTCGGCGGACGCAATGCAGTGCTTGCCGCATGGCGCAATGGTAACTATCCTTGGGATCGTCAGAAGCTCGACGATGCCTTGACCACATGGGATCCCTATTTCACTGCACAGGCTGCTAAGGGTTGGGCTACCGACGATGGCAAAGATGCCGGCGTCGCTTCGACCGACGATCTGAACGACTGGGCACTCTATCAGGGTGTAGAGCTCTATAGCGAGCCCGACGAAGAGGGCAACACCAAGCGACTCGAGTATCAGGTGGTGCGTGGCTATCAGAATGCTTTGAATGCTGTGAAAGAGGCCAACAAACCCTTCACGGATCTGGCCACGGCTATCGATGCTGCTAAGGCTACTCGCAACCAGGGTGCTAACCTGACGGGCGACCGTGATCTCTACAAGGATGCCATCCTCGATGCTATTAACACGCTGAAGACTGTTCGCGACAATACTTCCGACGAAAAGCGTGAGGCTGATACTGCTACCCTTGAGGCTGCTCTTCAGGCGCTGAATCAGGCCACTGCCGACTTCCTCGCTTCAGTAACCAATGCTCCTATCGTCGACATCGACTTCTCGAACAACTTTGAGGAGGTGGTGCCCGGGGAAGGCGAGGGCTACTATAAGATTGCAGGTGTTGCAGGCGAAATGCATTTCGGACTGGCCAATGTGCAGCTTGACAACACCGTGGCCGACTGGAATTTTGCTCTTGGCTTCAATGGTGAGCTGAATGATGTGCTCCATGTGGGCGGCTCTTCCTACGGCACCGTGACACTGCCTGCCGAACTGACCGACGACGATGCGCTGAAAGTGTCCTTCGACCTGTGGTATGGTCAGCTGGGCAAGGGCTTCTTGGACATCGACCTCTTGAATGCCGCTGGTGTGCGTGTGGCTGGATTCAGCTACGACTGCTACAACAAAAGTATGTCTTACAACGACTTCGACAATGCTTCGGGTGAGGGTATGAACTTCAAGGGCAAGGAAAAGAGCAACCACGACAAGAGTGGTGGTGCCGCTTCTATCTGTACTACCGCTCTGACCAACTCGTTCGAACTCAACATTGACTACAAGTCTGGTACTGTTCAGGGTAAGATGGTGAATGCCTCTAATACGGTTGAGGGTGCTGCCATTCCCATGCCGATACCCGAAGACGGTGACAACAAGATTACCAGTTTCCGTGTGGGTAGTTCTACTTATCAGAAGGCTAACAATGGAGCATCTGGCCGTCGTTGCTGGTTCGACAACCTGAAGATTTCGAAGTTCAGTTCTGTTGCCGACATCGAGGAGGACATCACCGAGACTCCTTGGGCTTCAGAGACCGCATTCCCCGAGCATCAGAATGCCGATGGCATCCAGAACGTGAATGCCAACGTAATGACGAATGCCATCTACAACTTGAATGGTATGCGTGTCAACAAGGTTCAGAAGGGCCTGTACATCATGAACGGTAAAAAGTATGTGGTGAAGTAATTCTTCTTCCACAATCCGGGATAATAACGAGGGGGGGCGCTTGCGTCCCCCTTATTTTTTTCGTAATTTGACTCGTCATTCCTTGTGAATGAACTAAGAATGAATGGCTGTTTGGGGAGTTGAGAGGGGCTGTTTGAGTAGCTCAGAGGGGCTGTTTGAGTAGCTCAGAGGGGCTGTTAGAGTGGCTAACAGGGGCTGTTAGACCTGCAAACAGGGGCTGTTAGACCACAGAATGAATCTGTGTCTCTGCAAAATTTGGGGATAAAAGTCAATAATTGCGGTAGTTTTTTTTTGCATGTTTCATAAATTTATAGTATTTTTGCAACTTGAAATCACTAGCGGGTGAAAATGCATGCAAAACAAATCAAAAAATAATATTAGCTAATAACCATTTATGAAGAAATTCTTTTTCTGTATCTCTCTCGTTCTCACGGGATTGATGACCTCTTGCGTAGACAAATACGAGGAGGTGGATGCTGAAAGCAAGCCGTCGTGGCTTGGTTCAAGCATCTATGCGGAATTGAAGAATCCGGACAACAACGCGAAGTTGTCGGGCACCTTCAACAATTACCTGCGTCTGGTCGACGATCTGGGCTATGCCGAGACCCTCAACCGCACAGGTTCGAAGACGGTGTTCCCTGCCAACGACGAGGCGTTCGATCGGTTCTTCAAGAGTAATGACTGGGGTGTGACAAGCTACGAACAGCTGTCGCAGGCCCAGAAAAAGCTGCTGCTCTACAGTTCTATGCTCGACAATGCGCTGCTCCTTGGCATGCTGCCGAACGTGAGCAACGGCACCAACGAGCCGATGAAAGGCTATGCTGTGAAGCATGCCACAAACATGAGTGTCATCGACACTGTGCAGCACATCAGCAGCCCTACTGACATGCCGAAGAACAATCCCTATTGGAAAAGGTTCTACGACAAGGGTATCGACCTCGTGAGCGACGCTTCGCGCCCCATGATGATACACCTGACGCGTGAATATATGTTGCAGAACGGCATCTCGACCCTTGGCGACGAGAGCGACTTTGCCGTTCTGACCGGCACACCCTTCACCGAAGGAACAGCCTATATTTTCAACGACCGCGTTATAAGTGGCGACATTACGTGTCAGAACGGTTACATCCATCAGATGGAAGACGTAGTGGTTCCACCGGGCAACATGGCTCAGGTGCTCCGCCGCAAGGGCAACACCCAGCTCTGGAGCCGCGTGCTCGATTATTTCTCCGTGCCCTTCTATGATGAGCAGACCACGCGCAATTATAATGACTGGGCAGTGGCTAACAACAAGCCCTTGAAAGATTCCATCTACCAGATGCAGTATTTCAGTGCACGCTCCAACGGGAGCTCGGCAACGAGCAACGTGGCTTTAAATAGCGACCCCAACAGCATGCCCGTGCCCACTACCCAGATATTAAGCTATGACCCAGGTTGGAACCAGTATTATCCCAAGGTCTCACGCGCTGGCAACGTCGATGTATCCATCATGGACATGGGCGCATTCTTCGTGCCTGAAGATGCAGCAGTGAAGAGCTACTTCCTGCCGGGTGGAAAGGGTGCATACCTTATTGATATATATGGTGACAAGCCCAACAACGAGGCCAACCTCATGGAGAACCTCGACTCGCTCCACGCCAAGAACCCGCAGGTGCTCACCGCCTTCACCAAGAACCTCATGAAGGCCAACTTCACGGCTTCTGTGCCCAGCAAGTTCCCGACCGTGCTCAACGATGCCGCTGAGGTGATGGGCCTGGCTGTTGACTCGATTGCCAAGAAAGACGACGGCAAGTACGACATCACCATTGCCAACAATGGCGTGGTCTACGTGACCAATACGCTCATTGCCCCCGACGAGTATCAGTCGGTCATGGCACCCGCCTCTGTCTATCCCGACCTGAAGGTGATGAACTGGGCCATACAGGACGGTGTGGCCAACGGCGACTATCTCGGCGTGGACTTCAAGTACTACCTTCTCGCCATGAAGGCCAACTACGCCTTCTTCATTCCCGAGGATAACGCCTTCGACCTCTACTATGTCGATCCCGCCTCGTTAGGCCATCAGGACCCGGACGATCCCACCAAGACACGTCCCGACCTGCTTCATTTCTACTATGATCCCAGCACGAAGCCCGAGCTGAAGGTAGACCGCTATTATTATAATCCCGAGACGGGTGAGCCCGTGGGCAATGCCCGCCGCTCCACCATCCAGGAGGTGAAAGCCCAGATGGTCGACATCCTGAACTATCACACTTTAGTGCTTAACAGCGGCGAGGTCATCGGAAAGAATCACTTCTACAAGACCAAGCATGGTGGCGCAGTCTATGTTGACGGCAACCGGATGGATGGTCGCGCCATTTCGGGTGAACAATATGAGCAGAATCCCTTGTTCCCCGCTCCCCGTATCAAGCAGATCTACAACGAGAAGAACGGTATCACTTACCGTCTCGACCGTATCATCCAGCCGCCACACCAGAGCGTCTACTCGGTCATCAACTCCAATCCCCAGTTCTCTGAGTTCCTGAAAGCTTGCAGCGGTTTCGATGCTACCGACGTGCTGTCATGGGCTGGCATTTCGGCCGAGCCTGCCGTGAAGGGCATGCCTTCTCCGCAGGATGCCTACACCATCTTCACACGCAACTATAAGTTGGGTACCACCAGTATCGAGGAAGCTTGTCTCGACTACAACGTGAAGATGTTCAACACCTTCAACTATACGCTTTTTGCCCCCGACAACACAGCCATGCAGAAAGCCTACAGCAACGGACTGCCTCGCTGGGATGACATCGTGGCACTGTTCCACAAGTACTATCCTGCAGACGGCAGTGACCCCGTGGGTACTAACGAAGCAGCCGACCAGGCAACTGCTCTCAAGATGATCACGGCCATACGCGACTTCGTACGTTATCACTTTGTGACCAATTCGGTCTATGCTGACAACACCGTCGAAGGTGGACGTTATCAGACGCTCAGCTCCGATGCCACTGGCGTGGCCAAGGAAGTTCGCCTCTCGGGTGGCAACGGCCAGATTAACATCACCGACGCTGCCAACCATACCGTGACGGTCGATGCCAATGATGCCTCGCGCCTTGTCAACAAGATGACTCGCGACTATTGGTTCAATACCAGCAAGACCAAGGCCACGTCCATCGAGACCTCATCGTTCTGTGCCGTGCACCAGATTTCGGAGCCTCTCTATCGCAACGCCAATGGCCGTTTTATTGAGCAGTAAACAACAAACTACGAACTCTAAAGGCTATTAAACAATGAATATCAAGAAATTCATATTTACCGCACTGATGGGAGTGGCCTGCCAATTGGCTGTGGCCCAGGGGGTGCGCATTTCGGGTACACTGAGCGATGCCGACGGTCCCATCATGATGGGTAACGTCGTGGAGATCGATGCCAACAACCGTATCGTCTCGGCTACGCAGACCGACTTTAATGGTAACTTCTCCATGACGGTGAAGAGTGCTAAGAACAAGCTAAAATTCTCATACGTAGGCGACAAGGACAAGGTGATGACCATTGGTTCGCAGACCACGTTCAAGGTGAAGCTCGACCCAGCCAACACCGTGCTGAAGGAAGTAACCGTGAAGGGACGCCGTGGAAACTCGGGCGGTCTGATGCTTCAGAAGAAAGAAATTGCCGTGTCGCAGCAGACAATGTCGATGGAACAGGTCGAAGGTCTGGCCTTCACCTCTGCCGACGAGGCCCTGCAGGGTGAGATCGCAGGTCTCGACATCGTGTCGAACTCAGGTAACCTGGGTTCTGGAACACAGATGCGTCTGCGTGGTGTCACCACACTTTCGGCCAACGCCAACCCGTTGATTGTGGTCGACGACAAGATCTTCGACAACCCTGACGAGGACTTCGACTATGCCAATGCCGACGAAGAGCAGTACTCGTCGCTCCTCTCGGTGAACGTGGAGGCTATTGCCTCGATTACTGTGCTCAAGGATGCTGCCGCCACGGCAGTATGGGGTTCGCGTGGTGCCAATGGTGTCATTCAGATTACCACCAAGCGCGGTTCACGTGGCAAACCCAAGATCAACGTGTCTTATAAGTTCACCGGTACCTGGCAGCCCGAGGGCTACAAACTCCTCAACGGTGACGACTACACCATGCTGATGAAGGAGGAATTCTACAACCCGACTCAGGCGTCGACAGCCACGACCAATATTGCCGAGCTGAACTACGACAAGTCCTGGGCTGAGTTCGAGAACTGGAACAACAACACCGACTGGGTCGATGCCGTGAAGCAGTTTGGTGCTATGCACGACTGGAACGTCAACCTCACCGGTGGTGGTCAGAAAGCTACGTTCCGTATCTCGGCTGGCTATAAGCACCAGACGGGTTCAATCATCAAGCAGAAGTTCCAGCAGTTCACTACCCGCATGGCCTTGGACTATAACGTCAGTGACCGCATCCGCTTTATCACTAACTTCGCCCTGACCTATACGAACAACAACCAGAACTACAGCGACCTGTTGGGCATTGCCCAGAACATGGCGCCCAACATGAGCATCTACCGTCAGAATGCCGACGGCACCGATACCGACGAATACTATCTGATGAACCGCACGGGTGAGCGTGTGGGCGGTGTCTACCAGACCCCCTACGACGGTCCTTATTCCAGTTACGAACTGCGCGGCGTCTACGGTCTGGGCAACCCGGTGGCCATTGCCAACAATGCCTGGATAAAGGATCAGACCTACCGACTGACGCCCGACTTCACCATCAAGTATGAGATTCTGGGTACTGAGGCCGAGAAGAGCCGCCTGACATTCAACGGACGCGTTGACTTCGACATCTTTGCCGAGAGCAAGCCTTCCTATTATCCGGCTTCGCTTTCCAACGCTCTCTGGACGTCGGACAGCTATAACCAGACATCGAACTACGAGTTCAACCGTATGAAGATAGGCGGACGTGCCGAGTTGGTGTTCACCCCCTACTTCCGTAATCGCGACTGGAGTGCCACCATGCTGTTGCGCTATGAAATGAGCACCCAGAAGAGCAATAACCAGACGGTAAACATGAGCCACCTGCCCAACGGTATCACCTCTTCGACGGTGGACGCATATCTGCTGCAAGGCGACAAAACAAAGCCGTCGAGCAGCAACGGACGCTCGAACTCCCAGAACGTGCTCTATAACGGACACCTGAGCTATCTTGACGGACGCTATTCGTTAGGCTTCTCGCTTCGTGCCGACGGCGACTCGAAGTTCGGCCCGAAGAACAAGTGGGCTTACTTCCCCGGCGTGTCAACCCGATGGAACGTGATCGACGAACCGTTTATGAAGTGGTCGAAGAGCGTGCTGTCGATGTTGGGCCTGCGTGCATCATGGGGTATCGTAGGTAAGGCTCCCGATAAGGACTACCTTTTCTATAACACCTACAACACTTCGGCTGGCAGCTATGGTAAGGGTTCTACGAACTTGGCCAACATTGCCACACTCGACGGCTTGAAGCTCGATGACCTGCGCTGGGAGAAGACCGAGAGCTATAACCTCGGTTTCAACCTCGGCTTCCTCAACGACCGGTTCGAGATAGACTTCGACTACTATCATAAGAACACCACCGACCTGCTCATGCCGAATGTGAACATTCCTTCATTCACTGGCTATTCAACCATTTCCTACGCTAATGTGGGACGAATGACCAACGAAGGATGGGAACTGAACTTCAATGCCAAGAAGTTCGTGAAGATTGGAAAGTTCTCGGCTGACTTCGGCTTCAACATCGCCCAGAACACCAACCTGCTCAAGGAGATGGACGAGAGCGTGCTGCAGAGCATCAACGGAACTACTTGGGATGCCACCGCACGCGGTACCTATCCCGTTCGTGTGCAGATTAACAACTCGTTAGGTTCCATCTATGGATTCCGCTACAAGGGCGTCTACCAGTACACTTACGACTACCTGCAGAACTATCGCAAGGAGAACGGACTGACGTCGGCCGAATATGAGTCCTGGCTCAACGACTTTATTGCATCAGGAAAGACCGCGCCCATTGCCGTGGGTCAGGACGGCAAGGTCATTATGACCAACACCGGTGAACCCCAGCGACTGGTCTACAATTATAGCGACGGAACACAGACCTACCGTTTCCAGGGAGGCGATGCCATCTACGAGGACGTGAACCACGACGGACAGATTAATGCCCTTGATGTGGTCTACCTCGGCAATTCGCTCCCGAAAGTGAATGGTGGTTTCAACCTAACCCTGCGCTATGGTCCTTGGAGCATCAAGGGACGCTTCAACTACCGCTTCGGCAACAAAGTGGTCAATATGGCCCGCATGAGCTTGGAGCAGATGTACGGCACCAACAACCAGAGTGCCACCGTGAACTACCGTTGGCGCAAGGACGGCGACGTGACACCTATGCCGCGTGCCATGTACAATGCCGGATATAACTGGCAGAACTCTGACCGCTATGTCGAGGATGGAGGCTTCGTGCGCTTCCAGAACTTGCAGATTGCCTATAACTTCGACCGCAAGCTGATCAAGTCGTGGGGACTGAGCAACCTGCAGGCATACGCCTCGCTGAACAACCTCTATGTGTGGACCCGTTACAGCGGCATCGACCCCGAGGTGTCGGCCAAAGGCTATAAGCCCGCCATCGACAATTCGAAGACACCGCGCTCGAAGCAGTTCACCGTAACACTGAACGTGGGATTCTGATTAATGGATAATTGACAATTGATAATTGATAATTATGATTACCAAAGCATATATATATAATAAGGTGAAGGTAAATGCCAAGAGAGCCGTCTATGTGTTCCTTGCTCCTTTATTCCTTGTTTCCTGCCTCGATACCATCATCCTGCCCGACGACAAGACTGTCGACGAGGATTTCTGGCAGACAAAAAGCGACGTGTCGTCGATGGTCAATGCCGCGTATTCGGCTATGGCCTCTGACAACGTACTGACGCGACTCATCGTTTGGGGTGACTTCCGTTCCGACGAACTGGTGCTGGCTACCTCACCGTCGGGCAGCACTTACGATGCACTGGCCGAGATGGCTGCTGTCAACATGCAGACCACCAATATGTTCGGCGCATGGGCATCGGTCTATTCGGTCATTAACCGCTGTAACATTGTGCTTGAAAGAGCCGAGGAGGTGCAGCAAGTAGACCCGAACTATACCGAGGGTGACTATCTCACCGACCGTTCGCAAATGCTGGCTCTGCGTGCCCTGTGCTATTTCTTCCTGGTGCGCAACTATCGCGACGTGCCTTATATCACGGAGGCCTATATGAACAGCAGTCAGGACATGCAGGTGCCGCAGTCAACGCCCGCATACGTGCTGGGACGTTGTATTGAGGACTTGGAGGAAGCTGCCAAGAACTCGGTGAAGGCATCGGGCTTCTCCACAAGCGAGTGGCAGCGCGTAGGCTGGCTCACCGACGACGGCATCAATGCCCTGTTGGCCGACATCTATCTATGGCGTGCTTCTTTGACCCACAGCGATGCCGACTATCAGCGTTGCGTGGACTATTGTGACCTGGTCATTGAGTCGAAGAAGAAGCAGCATGTGCCTGGACGCAACGAGGTGGAAGTGAAAGAGTATCCTTTGGCCGACGCTGTTGCTGAATATACAGAGCTGTTCGTCAATCAGAACGCAGAGGAAAGCATCTTCGAACTGCAGTCGCGCAGCAACCTGGCCGTGATGCAGTACTACCACAAGTACAGCAGCAACAGCAGTGGTGAGGGCTATCTGAAGGCAGCACAGATTTTCGGCTCTGCCTCTTCAAAGGTGGCCAATCTACAGGCCGGACAAGTGTTCTCGAGCAACGATCTGCGCTATTATGCAAGCTGCTATGATGTGACCAGCGATGGTAGCCTTGACGTGCGCAAGATGATTTCGTCCAATGCGCTGACTTCGAAGACCTCGCAGCGTCGTGAGACTTCTGTCAACTACGGCGGCATCAATCAGAACTATATTATCTACCGGCTCACCGACATTATGCTGATGAAAGCCGAGGCACTGGTGCAGCAGGTGGACACGACGATGGAGACGACTCAGCAGAAGGAGTTGCTGCGGGTGCCCTTCACACTGGTGCAGGCTGTGAATACGCGTTCGCTGTCGCAGGACAACTTGACTGACTCGATGACGTGGAGTGTCTATCAGAATTACGATAAGGAGCAGATGGAGCTGCTGGTAATGCAGGAGCGTCTGCGCGAACTCTGCTTCGAGGGCAAGCGCTGGTACGACCTGATGCGCTATAGCTACCGTCACGTTGACTACGACGGCTCGAAGTACGACAAGCTGCTTGTTGATCTCAGTGAGAGCAACTCGCTTGGCACTATCTCCCAAGATATGAAGAAACTGATGATCAGAAGCCGAGGTTCCGATGGTTCTGGTGTGGCTGCGAAGATGCAGAATGAGGCCTATCTCTATATGCCTGTGCCCAACAGCGACATCATCGTCTGTCCGCTGCTTCGCCAGAATCCAGCCTATAAGAATACGAATGACTTTGAGAAATCATATTAAAAACAGTTTGTTTATAGATAATAGTTTATAGTTATGATTACAAAGATAAGAAAAACAGTGAAGTGGCTATTGTGCGCAGCACTATTCACTATTCACTATTCATTATTCATTAGCTGTAATCCCGAGCCTGACGAGAGCGACCTTTTCACCGCTACTGGCGAGACAGCATCGGACTATATGAATAGGAAGAGCGAACTGAGCTCGTTTGTCTATATCCTGAACCGCGTGGGATTGGATCGTAACCTCTCGGCCTACGGACAATACACCTGCTTTGCTCCTACGAATGAGGCTGTAAGCAAGTATATCGATGACCTGTGGAACGACAGCGAGGCGCTTCTGCCACACAACGGCATGACGGAGCATTCGCTTGAAGGACTTACCGACAGTCTTTGCAATGACATCGCCAAGTATCATCTGTCGAATGGTGTTTACACAACTATTGACATGGGTGGCGGCGGCATGTCGGTCAACACCATGCTGGGACGACCCATTAACACCAGCGGTGCCGTTGACTCGTTGGGCCGCGTCACGCTGAACATGGAATCGGTGATCGTCGAGCCTGACAGCGTAGTGACCAACGGCGTGGTGCATGTGCTCAACAAGGTGGTGCCGCGCAGTAACCGTACGCTTGTAGAGGACATGGAGCGCATGGAGGAGTACAGCATCTTCGTGCAGGCACTGAAGCTTACCGGTCTGGCCGACTCGCTCGTCAAGACGAAGAAGGATGTGGAGTATCCTGATCCCGACACTTACGACCATCAGGACACGGACAATGCCAAATCGTCGTTGTTCGCTCCTACCGAGTGCAAAATCATGTACACCATCTTTGCCGAGCCCAACGACGTGATGGCAAAGAACGGTATTAACAATCTCGACGACCTGATTGCTTACGCCAATCGCGTCTATGGTGGTGCAGATGCATGGTATGACTATCCTGGTGAAAAGGGCTTCAGCATCAGCACGGGCGATGACTATACCAACCGTTTCAATGCACTCAACATGTTTGTGGCCTATCACCTGCTCTATGCCGGTATGCCCGAGAATCAGCTTGTCTACGAGTGGGGCAATGGCAAAGACGGTGGCAACGACTACTGGAACTATGTGAACGGATGTGCTCCCTACGACTATTACGAGACGATGCTTCCTGGCACTATTCTGAAGATATGGCAGCCCTACGGCAACATCAAGTCGTCGTCGGCACACACCAAGGCGCTCTTTATCAACCGCTACGTTGCCTTCAACACCCTGACCGACGAACTGGGAACGATGGGCAGCAGCGGCATGCATCCCGTGTTGCGACAGGGAGTAAGGATTACACGAACCATTGACGACCCTGCGGATACGAACCTCAACAAAGCGTCGATCAATGGCTATATCCACAAGATTCAGGACATGCTCGTCTACGATGAGATGGTACCCAAGGGCGTGCTTCACGAACGTATGCGTTTCGATACGACCACTTTCCTTGTCGAGTTTATCAACAATGGCTTCCGTATGGCCAATGCCTCGACGGTAAAAGGATGGAACGGTGGTGGCAGCGGTGCCCGTATTGCCTTCCCGCAGTTTGAGAACGGAAAGACCTACTTCGACAATGTGGTGAGCTATTCCATGGAGAACCGTCTGCGCTACAATGTGGTAGGTGCCTACAACGCTTGGCAGGGTAATACCTTCCAGGGATGGGGTAACTACGACCTGGCAGTGAAGATGCCGCCACTGCCAACGAACACCTACGAGTTCCGCATCTTCTATACGCCCATGAGCCACGGTGGCATGATGCAGTTCTATATGGGCACCTCATCGAAGCAGGGTTCCATGATGGCACTCGACATTCCGCTCGACGTGCGTGTTCCTATTACAGACCCGCGTATCGGATGGACACAGTATAACCTTGAGGACGACATGGGTGCTGCTACCGACGCCGCCATGCGCAATCGTGGCTACATGCGCGGCTTGTATAGCTATGCCGATCATGCCGAACGCAGCGATGTGGGCAGTGGCAACACTGGCGACAATGCGGAGCGTAACCAGCGCTATACGTCGACCGGCAACAACAGCTTGCGCAAGATTATGGGTCGTATGACCATCCGTCAGAGCGAGGAACGCTGGTTCCGCATTAAGAACGTAATCTCTGATGAGAGCGACCTGAAGTGGCAGCTTGACTATGTGGAGTTTGTGCCCGTCGATGTGGTTGACAATGACACCTATTCTGAGGACTGGTACTAATTCTATAGTTGATAGTTAATAGTTAATAGTTTATAGTTATGATTACCAAAAGCATAAAGAATACTGTCGCATGCTGTCTCGTAGGCTGCGCTACAAGCGCAGCACTGATAGCCTGCTCCGATTTCAACGACTACAACGAGGTGCCGGTTGATCAGGTAGCAACCGGCAACCAGACCTTGTGGGATAACATCTCGCAGAATCCCCAACTGAAGGACTTTGCAGCACTGGTGAAACGCACGGGCTTCGATGCTAAGCTGAAGGAGGCCAGAGCCTATACGGTGTGGGCACCTGCCGATGGCACGTATAACCTTTCCGACTATGAGCAGATGAGCGATTCGCTACTGCTTGCACACTTCGTCAAGAATCATGTGGCTGAGTACGTGCATGGCGCATCGGGACCTGTCAGCGAGCGCATCCACATGCTCAACGAGAAGTCGTTCACTTTCGAGGGCGATGGCGCCTATACCTTCGGGCGTATTTCCGTCAAACAGCCAAACATGCCAAGCAACAACGGTGTGATGCACCTGCTTGACGGCGTGGCAGCGTTCCATCCTAATCTGTTTGAGTATCTCAACGCCGGCAATGGCATCGAGAAGTTGCGCAACTACTTCATGCACTACAACGACACCACGCTCAGCGACGAGAGTGTCAAGGGACCGATGGTCAACGGTGTGCAGACCTATTTAGACTCGGTGCTGGTCGTTACCAACTCGCTCACCCGGGCACTGAATGCAAAACTTGAGAATGAGGACAGCACCTACACTTTTGTCATGCCTACCGACGAGGCCTATCAGAAGATGTACGACCGGGTGAAGCCGCTGTACAATTTCATTAATACGACCACTGTGCAAGACGTTGAGCAGTTTGCCCAGGCTACGGGTACACAGACCAAGAAAGTCACTGTCGATGCAGCCTATCTCTCTGACTCGCTCACACGCCGTACGATTGTGCGCAACCTCATCTTCAGCAACAACGATGCTTACAACCAGTGGGTTGTTGGCAAGGGCGTGAACACCGACACCTTGCGCAGCACGACCCAGACCGAGCTGTCGAATCCTGCTGACATCCTTGACAAGTATATGGTGAACCAACCCGTAGAGCTCAGCAACGGCTATGCCCGCGTGGTCGACAGCTTGGCATTCTATCCCTGGGAAACGTTCAATCCCCAGATCTCGGTCAACCCCCGCAACTATCTGGCCAATCTTTTCGGTGGTAGTGCTCACAACTATAATATTACTGATACGGCATCGGTCGTCTTTGGCAAGGAGTCGGGCATCACCAACTTCCGCTATACGTGGATCGAGCCCAGTGGAAACTATTCCAAGCCCGACATCTTCATCTTCCTCCCCAATGTCAAGTCGGCCACCTACAACTTCTACGTGGTCTACCTGCCATCGGCTTGGACAACATTCGGAAGTGACAACCGCTCCTGCAAGCTAAACTACCAGATTAACTACTGTAAGGCTAACGGCAACACTGACAACTACTTCTTCAGCAAACCATACGCTGACGCCATGCTGAACGGCGAGACGCTGCCTAAGCTTCCCACGGCACAAAACCAGCTGACGATGGAGACGGCTTTCGAGAACGACCCGATGAAGACCGATACCGTCTTCATCGGACAGTTTACCTTCCCCGTGGCCTACAATGGGCTCGGCAATGACTATCAACCCAATATTCGCATCACTTCACCCATCAACGTCTTCAACACAACGCAGATGGAAACCTATACACGCGACGTGCGTATAGCTGCCATCATCATGAAGCCTGTGGAGTACGATGAATTTGAAGCAAACAACAAATGAAAATGAAGAGCACTATATTCAATCTTTGGCAGACATCGAGTCTCAGACTCCTGCTCTGCACAATGGCATTTGCATGCTGCGCAACGCCTGTACTGGCACAGAGCGAAGATGAAGACGAAGAAGTGGAGACCGACATCAAGCAGCCCGTGCGTAAGATAGTACATGCTGCGTATCCTACGGTGACGGTGAAAGGACGGGTGACCGACCAGGCAACCCGAAAGCCCTTGGCAGGCATACAGCTGCAGGCACTGGGCAACGTCCGCTACACGGCCATGACCGAGGAGGATGGTTCTTTCACTATCAAGGTGCCCGAATTTGCCACCGCACTCTATGTCTATGCACCAGAGTTCATGCCACTCCAGGTGGCTATCAATGCCGGCGACTCTACCCAGTTCGTCAATGTCGCCATGCTCCGCGAAAAATTCCAGTCCATGTACACCGCCGGAACAAACTATACGGCCAAGGCCGAGGCGCGTATCACCCATTTCGGAGTGACGGTAGACAATGAGATCACCGAGAAGCTGGGGGCCGATATGCATAGCGTCATGCGCTCTGCGGCGCTCGACGGTGGTGCCTCGATGTTCATCCGAGGTCTCAACAGCATCACGTCCGATGCACAGCCGCTCATCGTCATCGACGGCATTGAGCAGGATATGCAGCGCGACCGCTATTCGCTTCACGACGGACAGTTCAACAACATCCTGGCCAACATTGCTCCCGACGACATCGAGAAGGTGACGGTGCTGAAGAACGCCACCGCCCTCTACGGTGCGCGCGGCGCCAACGGCGTGGTACTCATCGAGACCAAGCGCGGCCATTCCATGGCTACCCGCATCGATGCCAACATCTCGGCTGGCTACACCTTCGTGCCTAAGCTCCCCACGTTGATGAATGCCTCGCAGTACAGGGCATACGCAGCCGAGATGCTGGGAACCATCGACGGCTTGCAGGAGAGGGGCATCGATTTCCGCTTCCTGAGCGACAATCCCTACTATTACCACACCTATCATAACGACACCGACTGGAACGACGAGGTCTATCGCAACGCCTTGACACAGAACTACAGCATCAACGTGCAGGGTGGCGACGACATCGGTATGTACAACCTCTCCGTGGGCTATGTCGATGCACAGTATGCTGCCAAGGCCAACTCGTTCGACCGTATGAACGTGAGGTTCAATACCGACATTAAGATTCTGTATAACCTGACGACGAAGTTCGACATCTCGATTGCACGTACCAACAACTCGGTGTTCGACAATGGTATGCCTGCCGACTTCTCTTCTGGAACGGTGGTGTCGCCTACGGCATTGGCCATGATCAAGTCACCGTTGCTCTCGCCTTATGAGTACAACCAGCTGCTGAACGGCGGACAGGGCGGCTTCTCCAATCTGCTCACCGGCTACGATGACCTGTTCTCACAGTTGGGCAACGCCTATTCGCTGGCCAATCCGCTTGCAGTGATTGAGTATGGCGAGGGCGACAACAAGAACAAGGCCGAGAATACTTATTTCAACGTACGCGTAGAACCGCAGTTCCAGGTCAATCCCAACCTGGCACTGACGGCAATGGTCAGCTATACGCTCGACCGTAACGCACAGCGCTACTTCCGTCCCTACACGGGCGTTCCCTCGTTCAACATCGCAGGCCTTGGACGTGTCTATGCCAAGACCCAGTCGATGTTTGCCAAGGAAAACAATATCGTTGGCAAGTTGCAGTTCGACTGGAAGCACCAGTATGGTGCCCACACGCTGGCTGCCTTAGGCGGTGCACGCTACAATGCCTTTGCCTACGACACCAATGACGTGGGCGTGCAGGCAACGGGCGAGACCAGCGACAAGAATCCTTCGCTGGGATGGAACGGATTCCGCAGTGTCAGCGGTGCCAACGACGAGTGGCGACAGATTCAGTGGTACGGCAATGTTGACTACAACTACATGAGCCGCTACTTCGTCACCTTGTCGCTCCTGGGCGAGGCCAACAGCCGCTTTGGCGAGAATGCCGACGGACTCAGCCTCTTCGGCACGAAGTGGGGACTATTCCCCAGCGTGCAGCTCGGCTGGGTGATGACCAACGAGAAGTGGTTCCCAAAGAACAATGGCATCAACTACCTGCGCCTGAATGCCGGATTCGATGTCAGCGGCAACGATGGCATCTCCAACTATGCTGCACGCACCGGCTACTCTTCCGTACGCTACAACCTGACGGCTATCGGTACGCAGCTCACCAATGTGGGTAACGACAAGATCAAGTGGGAAACGACCAAGAAACTGAACGTCGGTCTGCAGAGCTATCTGCTCAACAATCGCGTAGGCATCAAGTTCGACTATTTCTTCCATAAGACCGACGACCTGCTCACGCTGAAGTCGTTCACCACTCCCATTGCCGGTATCAACCGTTACTGGAGCAACGGAGGGTCGCTACAGAACTCCGGTTTCGAGGCAGCGGTTTCCTTTAAGCCCATTGTCAGCAAGGACTGGAACTTGGAGCTGGGTGCCAGCGTCGGCCACTATGCCAACGAGGTAACCAAACTGCCCGACGGTGACTATACTTCTTCGGTCTATGGCGACAACAACATCCTGACCAGCGAAGGAAATCCCGTGGCTCTGTTCTATGGCTACAAGACCGAAGGGGTCTTCGCCACCGATGCTGAGGCCAAGGCAGCAGGCAAGGGCGGCTACCTCTACATGGAGGACTATGCAGGACAGCGCCATGACTTCGTGGCTGGCGACGTCCACTTCACCGACCTGAATGGCGACGGAATCATTAACGAGGCCGACAAGACCGTCATCGGCGATCCTAATCCCGACTTCTACGGAAACATCTTTGCAACGCTTGCATGGAAGAACCTCACGCTGAACGTGGGCTTCAACTACTCCCTCGGCAACGATGTCTACAACTATCAGCGCTCTATCCTCAATTCGGGCAGCAACTTCTACAATCAGCAGGTGGCCGAGGTGGGCCGCTGGCGCTACGAAGGACAGCAGGCCGAACTGCCGCGTGCCAACTATGGCGATCCCATGGGCAACAACCGCTTCAGCGACCGCTGGATAGAGGATGGCTCCTATCTCCGCCTGAAGACCGTCTCGCTGACCTACCGCGTGCCGGTGCCTGGCTCATGGACTTGGCTCCAGGGACTCTCCGTATGGGTTGAGGGGCAGAACCTGCTCACCTTCTCGAAGTACCTTGGCAGCGATCCTGAGTTCTCAGCTGGTACAGGCGTGCTCTATCAGGGTATTGATACGGGCTATCTGGCTCATGGACGTTCGGTCACCGCCGGACTGAAGATCAACCTATAGTTAATAGTTTATAGTTTATAGATAATAGTTATGATTACAAAAGTAAATAAAGCAGTGAAGTGGTTAGTGTGCGCAGCACTATTCACTATTCACTATTCACTATTCACTGGTTGTTCCGACATGCTTGAGACCGAGAGCACACGATGGAACATCGATCCTGAGATTGGCGAGAAGACCGACTCAGTGTTCTATGCCTTTGGCATCTTGCAGGCCATGCAGCAGCTGGCTGACCAGTATGTGTTCCAGGGCGAGATGCGTGGCGACCTCGTGAAGACCACCCCGTACACCGACAACAACCTGCGACAGCTGGCCGACTTCTCGGCAACCACTGCCAACAAGTACGACTCGGCCTACGTCTACTACCGCGTCATCAACAACTGCAACTACTACATCGCCCATTGCGACACAGCACTCTATCGCGGATCTACCAATGTCGTCATCGACAAGTATGTGGCTGCCAAGGCCATCCGTGCCTGGGCCTACCTGCAGTTAGGACGCAACTACAAGCAGGTGCCGTTCTTCACCGAACCGCTGACCAAGATCTCGCAGATCGACGACAACACGTTCCCGGAGCTCACGCTCGACGGCATCGTAGCACAGCTCGCTTCCGATCTCGAGCAGTACAGTGGCTACCTCACGCCTTCTCTTGGCTATGTGGGCACTAACGCTTTCTCCGTGGGCTCGCCTACATGGGAGAGTACTGCTAAGCTCGTTGCTCCGCGCTATTGCTTCATTCCCGTCGATGTAGTGCTGGGCGACATGTATCTCGAAACCGAGCAGTTCGACGCAGCTGCACGTCACTACATCAACTATCTTGTCACCACGCCCTACGACAACAAGAGCATGTTCGTGGCTCCGATGGCATCGAAGTCGCTGAGCACCGGACGTTTTGGCGCTGCCGACGACGATCTGCCCAGCCGAATGCTCATCTCTGCCGAGATCAACACCAGTCCCGCATGGAGCGGTATCTTCGCCCGCAACCAGGTCAACGATCTTGTTACCTTCATCCCCATGGCTGTGAGCCGCGAAAACGGGCCCACCACCCAGGTGCCCCTCACCTTTGGCTTCAACTACTATGCCACGAGCGAGGAAAACGCACGCATCGGTTCGCTTCGTGAGCCATATGTGGAGGAGATACAGCTGCTGCCCAGTGATGCCCTCAACCAGCTCAGCGACTCTACCGAGTACTATTTCTATACTGCGCATTCGGGTCAGACCAACAACTACGACAGCATCAGCATTGCCAAGTGTGGCGACATGCGTCTCCGCAGTGTCATCCAGCAGACCATGGTCGACGATTCCACCAAGCAGTGGATCGACAAGTACAAGTATGCCAACATCGTGCTCTACCGCACCAGCACCGTGTGGCTCCGACTGGCCGAGGCATTCAACCGCTTAGGCATGCCCGACGCTGCCTTTGCCATACTGAAGGATGGCATCAGCGATGCCCTTGTCAGCAAGAACAACCAGGATGTCTACTATGCCGCCTATATGACGCCTGATACGCGTTCTAAGCTGCAGACCACCTATCCCCTCCTCTCCGAGGCCAACATCAGCAAGTTCCCCGCTGCCAGTGCCTGCGGCATTCACTGTCATGGAGCCGGCAAGGCTGCCAGCGACTATGCCACCACCAGCTATCTCACTGGAACGTCGCCCTATCAGCTCCATCGTATGGCAGGCCTGAAGATGCAGGAGCTCGCAGCACAGTTCCCCATCACCATAGGCACCACCAAGCAGGACACCATCAATGCAGTGGAAGATCTCATCTGCGACGAGATGGCCCTTGAGCTCGCTTTCGAGGGTAGCCGTTGGTACGACCTGAAGCGTCTGGCACGCCACAAGAACAGCGCCGGACTCTATGGTAGCAACTTCGGCGGACAGTGGCTTGCCCGTAAGCTTGCTTTCAAGAACCCTGTAGTCAGTCTCGAGGACGAGAATAACTGGTATCTGCCGTTCAAGTAAGAATTCTTCTACTTTTTCTCCTTGATTGTTTGGAATATGAAAACAATTTCGTATTTTTGCACCATCAAACATCAAAATGACTGAATTATGAAGAAAATGCTGTTTGCTGCCTTAGCAGCCATCGCCCTGTTTGCATGCAGTGGCGAACGTGACTATCTGAAAGTAAAGGGACTGTCCATGGGACTGCCAGCCAAAGTGTTTATTGACTCGTTACAAAAGCGCGGTCTGGCTATCGACACTAATCACTCCAGCAAGGAGATGACCATCCTGTCGCGTCCTGGCGAGACTTCCTATTCCATTGCCGTGGCCTCGAAGGATAATGTTATTACTGCCGTCGAGGAGGATTATCGTGCTACATATAACGACTCCACACGTGCCCTATGGCAGGAGCTGCGCGACGGTTTCGTTGAGGAGTTGGGACGCAATCCTGGCGTGCCTAAGCGTGGTGATGACCACAAGATTGCTGAGTTCGAGACCTCGGAATACAAGCTTGTCGTCACGCTCGACAACCACTCGGTGCCATTCCTCAGTGTGTTCTACGAGATGAAGGAGGAGAAG